>ERZ1292629.1957-Hain-H43-01um-R1-1957-length-18670-cov-6_pt1 | contig 13894 bp, 15 predicted proteins | sample MGYA00564399_ERZ1292629 | MGnify/ENA primary metagenome ERZ1292629 (study PRJEB36523, sample SAMEA6512636) | groundwater metagenome | collected 2019-01-08 | study: AquaDiva: Metagenomics assemblies of 32 groundwater samples
ATGCCTTATCCACGCCGCCAGCGTTCATCCTGAGCTAGGATCAAACTCTCAAAATTGATCTAAATTTTCGAACTTACGCGAAGAAAAATTTAGCCACCAATTTCCGAAGATTTTGGTCGCTAAAAATTCTTCGCCTACGGCTCGAATTTTTAGACCTTTTTGGGACAACTAAAAAAATTCTGATTTAATTTTTGCTACTTAATTTCTATTCAATTTTCAAGCTGCTTTCCAATACTTATCACATCTACTATTATAAGAATCAGACAACTCTTGTCAAGCAAAGAAAACAATGCTAACATTCAAGGATGAAAAAAGACATTCATCCGCAATATTATCCAGAAGCCAAAGTTAAATGCGCCTGCGGCAATAAATTTACTATTGGCTCAACTAAGCCCGAAATTGCTATTGAAATCTGTTATGCCTGCCATCCGTTTTATACCGGCAAAGAAAAATTAATTGACGTCGCTGGCAGAGTGGAAAGGTTTAAAATGAGAAAAGAAAGGGCCTCAAAAACTCCAATAAGGAAAAAATCGGAAAAGCGGTCAATCAAAAAATCCAAGAAAAAATAAAGGCGGGCGCAAAATGCCCGTCTTTTTAATTTAATCAATTTAAGTCGCATCATTATAATATAATTTAATTTAATTTAAAAAAACCAGAGTGTTGTGCTATAGCACAACAACTAATAATTTACGTAAATTGTTCCAAACTTCGTGCGTTTAGGTCTGCCTTCAGGCCATTTTCTGCGGATGGGCCTGTGGTCAATGCTGTATATTTTCTTTTTCCGTTCTTTTTTGCTTCTTTCCAAATAACTCCTGTAATTGTTTTCATCCATTGATTTTTTGATAACGTTGATAGTTTGCGAAGAAATAAAAAGTTCTCTGCTTATTTGCCTAGGCCCTTTACCCAACGCAAGTTCTTTCAAAGTAGCGGCTCGCATTACCAAATCGTGGCGCTCATGAGAAGTTGCCAGTAATTTCAGCAACTCTTCTGATTTTATTATTTTACGCCAACACGCCTCCTCCCATTCTTTACGAGAAGGATATTCATTAATTGACGGCAGGATTATTAATTGTTTTTTATTCATAACACGCATTATACCCTAATTCTATTCTATATCATTATACTCTATTATCGTGCTGTTGTGCTATAGCACAACAGCACGATAACCCAATATTTTATCAACTTAATTTTATTACATTTTATTACTTCCCCTTACTGGTGTGCTATAGCACACCAGTAAGGGGACAAAAAACAATAAAGAAAACAAATAAAAAATGACCAAATAAAAAAGGGCTCGCTGCGCGCGCAGTGGCCCTTGATACCTACCCATTAAATGCCATTTAATCTTTTAGCCGCCCAGCGCCTCCACAGTGGGGACATGGCCAAGATCCTACGCCGTGGCAAATCCCACAATCGGTTTGATCTATCGGGACGTAATGAACATCGCTCGCCCTATAGTCAACCTGGACACGACGACCAATGCCTCCGCAAATAGAACATGTTTGGCGACCACTACCCCCACAAGCATCACAGAGTTTAGACATAGACAGCCCCTCCTTTCTTGAAATTCGGTTGATTTTCTGCGACAATTTAAAAAATTAACTTGCTAGTTGCAAGATAGTATATTTTACAAAATATGTCAAACAAAATTATTTTAGAAATTCGCGCTGGCGCGGGCCGCCTACGCAAAGCTTCGGCGAGCCCCGCTTCTGCGCTATAAACTTTTATGACTAATAAAATTATCTTAGAGATACGCGCAGGAGCGGGTGGCGATGAAGCCGCTATTTTCGCCGCTGATCTCGCGAGAATGTACCAAAAATATTCTGCTCGACGCGGCTGGAAGTTTGTTATTCTTGATTCAAGTCAAACATCACTTGACGGCTATAAAACTTTTGTCGCTGAAATTGATGGCGAAAATGTTTATAACGACCTTAAGCAAGAATTCGGAGTTCATCGTATCCAACGCATTCCCAAAACTGAAAAATCAGGCCGAGTCCACACCTCAACCGCTTCGGTGGCTATTTTACCGGTAGTTGAAGCTCGCCAAGTTGAAATTAAAGACAGCGACTTAGAAGTTTCGTTTTCCCGCTCTGGCGGACCAGGCGGACAAAATGTCAATAAAGTTGAAACTGCGGTAAGGATTTTACATAAACCAACGAGCATTATTGTTTCTTCGCGTTCCGAAAGATTTCAGCATGCCAACCGCGAAAAAGCCATGGAAGTTTTACGCGCCAAAATTTTTGAAATTGAACAAAATAGAAGCGTCGGTTCCATCACGGATTTACGACGCGAACAAATTGGTTCAGCTGATCGTTCGGAAAAAATAAGGACCTATAATTTTCCCAATGATAGAATTACCGACCACAGAATAGGGAAAAAATTTCACGATATTGAGCATATTTTAGATGGGGAATTGGAACCGATTATTAAAGCGTTTAAGAAATCTTAAGAATTCAAAATAGCGATATCTTCTTCAAAGTTTTGTGCAGCGGTAATGACTCTCGCTCCATAAGTAGCAAGATAATTTCTCCAGCGCGAGCCGGCATAATATTTCGCCGCGGCTTGTTTCTCTTGGGCTAAAGTAGCGTCCGGGCCAGCGCCGGCATTTTTAAGATACAAAGCAGTTGCTATAAACGCGTCGGCGTTTCGCCAAGGAGATGGCGGGTTGCTACCGGTTAATTCCGCTATATCATCATCATAAATATTCCAAGTTGAAGGAATAAATTGCGCTGGCCCCATGGCGCCGCCGTAAGCGCCGTCGGAATTAGCGCAAGAAACTTTTATTACTCCGCTTTCAAGGTTTTTCTCCAAACCCAAATCTTTTATCAAGGCCAGGAAAATCGGAATGTCGCGAGTCGGATGCATGGCGGTTTTATAATCGCATTTGCCGACATTTTTTCCCAAGGCCGACTCGCGGTCTAAAACCGCCAAAATCAAAGCGGCTCTAACACCAGTAGCTTTTTCGGCTGCCTTAGCTAAATCATACGCCTGCTCAAAAGATAGCTCGCCGCCCCCAAGCAATTGAAAAATTTGCTGTCTGATTTGAGCAGCGGTTTTCTTAGTCTCGGTTAAAAGCGTTTTGTAAACCGACTGCTGCCCCTTGGTAACTTTTAAAAGATTGTTTTTTTCGGTTTGCGTTTGCTGAATTGAATTTTTTTGAGCGTCTTGATAGCTCTTTAAAGCTACCGCGTCTTGTCTTTGTAGCCCCAACGATTGTTTTTGGTCTAATAATTTTTGCTGGTCCTCAAAAATTTTTTGGATAGTAAGCCTTATATTATCTTGCATTGTTAAAAGATTATTTATGTCGCTAACGAAATCAGAAAGCTTCGGGTTGGCTATCAAAATTTGGATAATACTTTTATTGTCATTTTCATAAAGCGTCTGAAGCGTTTGAGATAGATTCCCCTTATTTAAATCAATATCGCTTTCAGTTTGATTTATCTGATTTTGAGTATCGGTGATTTCAGCATCAAGATTACCCAAGGTTAAATTAACAGCTTTTATCTGAAGATTAAGTTTGGCAATTTGACTATTAAGTTTATTGATTTCTGACTGTAAGTTAGTTCCCTGTTTTTGATATTCACTGATTTTTGTTTCGTATTGAGAAATTTGATTTTCAAGGTCTGACAGTTGGGATTCCAACGCTTTCCTTTGGTCGTCACTCTGATTCTGCGCCGCTTTAACATTTTCAAGAGTCGGCGCCGTCGCTAAACCAAAAAAAAATGAGAAAATCGTGAAAAAAACTATCAGAGTACGAATAAGTGTTTTGAGATGAATAACGGTTATCGGCTGAAAATTCAAATTAAGCCGCTGCGATTTTTCGCGCTTGCCTCTGCCTAAAGGATTCTTTATATCAATAAGAAAATGCGGCTTCATTATGCCTTAAAACGATTGAAATTACATTCCGTTTCTATTATTTTTTTTCAACAGATTTTTCCTCCTCTTTTTCTTCTTCTTTCTTTTCCTCGCCCTCAACTTTCACGTCTTCAACGCTAATGGGCTTTTCTTCCACTTCTTCTTTGGCTTGTTCAATAATTGTGGCAATGGCGGTTTCTGGCTCAACTAAAATTTCCACTCCTTTAGGAATTTTTAAATCCCTCACATAAATACTCATTCCAATTTCTGAAAGTTTATCAAGTTCCACTTCGAGATTATGCGGCAGGTCAGCCGGCAAAGCTTTAATTTCTAACGCCTGCATCGATTTAATTAAAACCCCTTGTTTTTCTTTCACCGCCGGAGAGATGCCAATAAATTCCAATGGAACAGAGGTGGTGATTTTTTCATCCATCTTTACGGCATAGAAATCAATATGAATAATTTTATCGCTTAGCGGGTCAGTTGAAACTTCATAAATCAGAACCGGCAATTTTTTATTTTCAAAATCAAGGTTTATTATCGTGCTTTCGCCCGCTTCTTTGAAAACTTTTGAAAATTCTTTGGCTGGAACGCTTAAGTGAATATTTTCAATTCCATGGCCATAAAGTTCGGCCGGAATCAAATTCTCTTTGCGAAGCGCCGCAACTTTTCTACCCAATATTTCTCTTGTTTGAACGGTTAAATCCATAAGTCAAACAATAAACTATTGCTTAAAAAATTTCAAGAGTAGCTCTAATCGCATTTTATAAAATCTTTTTTGGGCGATGGTCCGCTGTATCCTCGCTAGAATTGACAAAAAGGTAAGAATCACATACTATACTATAATTATTATATTGATATGAAGTTAAAAACACTGCATAAATCAAAACCAATTATCGGTATCATCGGCGGGCATACCCATAATACTAATACCCAAGCATTAACGGTCGCTGAAAAGACAGGAGAAAAGTTAGCGCAACTCGGTACGGCTATTGCTTGTGGCGGTGAAGATGGAATCATGGAAAGCGTCTGCAAGGGCGCGAAGAAGTATGGCGGCACTACTATCGCTATTACAAAAAGTAACAAAAAGGGGTTCGCGAACAAATTCATAGATTATGAAATTCCCACCTCGCTTGATCTTGCATTTATGAATGTACTAGCATGGTCGTCCGACGCCATTATTGCTTTTGATGGTCGTTTCGGAACCATGTGTGAAATCGGCCTTATCTTGGATATTGGTAGGCCGCTAGTGTTAATCGGAAAACACGAATTGATAAACTCAGAAAAAATTAACACAGATAAATTTATCCACTTCAAAGAATACACTGACGAGAACATACAAAAGGCAATTGATTTTATTATCAGAAATATCAGTTAAATATTATGCCATACTCAAGTTTTGTTTTTAATGGTGCAATCATGGAGATTATAAAACTTGTACAACCAAAAACCTTTCTTGATCTTGGGGCGGGAGCGGGGAAATACGGTTCAATAGTGAAAGAAATTGACCAATCGATTGAGACCACCGCTGTTGAGATTGAAAAGGATTACATAGAAAAATTTAATCTCCGATCAATTTATAATCAAGTGTGGAATATTTCGATTGCCAAAATCGTTCAACCGGAATATTTTGATTTAATCTTTGACGTCATCATGATCGGCGATACTCTAGAGCATTTAAAGAAATCAGATGGCATTAATTTGCTAAATTTTTTGATATACCGGTGTCGATGGATTATTGTCGAATTTCCTCATCGCTACCTGCAAAATGCGGTTGATGGCTATACATCAGAAGCGCATATTTCAGTTTGGGCAGAAAACGATTTCTCTCTATTTGAACGAACTCGGATGTGTGCGAAAGATACACAACGACTCATTATCCTTCGCGGCTATCACGAAAATAATATCCCCGTAAAGGATATCGAGTTTATTTTGAAAAAGCATGAACGAAAAGAAAACAAAAATCGGCGCCTGTATCATAGTGCATAATATGGCTTCATTAATTGGAGCCTGCGTTAAATCTTTACAATGGGTTGATAACATTTTTATTTTGGATGATCACTCAACTGATGGGAGCGTAGAAAACGCTAAAAAATATTCTAAAGTTCCGATTAAATTTGAGAGATTTTCGACTGGCAATCTGACTTTTAGGGAAGGAGAGCTACAAAGCAGAAATTATGTTCTTGATCAAGCATTTAAAGAACTCGGGGCAAACGTTATGGTAATTGTTGATGCTGATGAAATGTTATCATCACTCATCAAGCCAAAAATTATTGAAATCCTAAATAATTCTTCCACTGATAGTATTATGTTTTCAACTTGGCACTTGTACGATAAACTAAAATATTTGCACTTTTGGGAAACCACAGTAAACGGCGTGAAAATGATCGATCCACATACGCGAATTATAAAGTCAGGGAAACACTTTACTCCGCTCTTCGACGACGGAAGCCATCCGATACTTGATGCTACGGCGGCCACCAAATGTTTACACGGACCATATCATTTCCACTTAAAATATCACCATCAAAGCACATTTCCGAATTATTCAATTTACTTCTTACCTGAACGGCCAACAGCTTCCGACGTTGCTCCATATCTCCGAAAATTACCGTTTAGATTACCAAATGATATTGCGTCGGCTCTATCGATTATTGATTGGGACAAAATGCCTTACTATAAAAAAACTCCGCATCACGCCCTATGTAGGGTTAAATTTACTAATCCCAGTGAAGCACTTATTCATCCCAAAGATAAACAAAATTTATGAATAATATAGAAAAAGGAAAAGACATTTTACTCTTTTACGAAAAGCACAAATGGGATTATGTAGAAAATTATTCCAAGAGAACCATATCTGGTTTTTATTCTTGGTATACGCTTTTAGTCCGCGCGCTGAAGGAGGGTGGATATCGAGTTTATGAAAATAATTATGATCTTGCACGCGCAAATCCCCTCTGCCCCGTAGGATTAGTAGGAACGCCAGATTGTATTCCAGGGTGGAATTTGCCTAATCCGGCAATTCTTGGCCCAAGTATGTATAATCACCCATCCCAAAACCCAACACTTATGCAAGATAAAAGATTTAAATATTATCTGTTGACGTGCGAGTGGTTAAAAAATGTATTTTTCAAAGTGTATGGTGACAAGTGTGTACTCTGGCATGCCGGAATTTCAACTGATGAGTGGATTGATATTAAAAACCATAAAAAATCAATTGACGTGCTTATTTACGATAAAATTAGATGGGAAAGAGAAAAAACAGTTCCTTTATTTTTAGAGCCTGTTAAAAAATATCTTGAAGAAAAGGGCTTATTGTATTTTGTACTCCATTATGGTGATATTACGCACGATACGTATAAAGATTTATTAAGTAAGAGCAGATCAATGGTTTTTCTCTGTGAGCACGAAACGCAGGGTATGGCTTATCAAGAAGCTCTTGCATCAAACATTCCGATTATTGCGTGGGATCATGGTTGGTGGACTGACCCGGTATGGCCTGCTTATTCTAAAACTCCAATCCCGGCAGCATCGGTTCCGTTGTTTTCTTCTGAGTGTGGCGAGAAATTTAAAATGATTTCTGATTTTCCTAAGATTTTTGAAAAATTTTGGTCAAGGCTGGACAGTTACAATCCTCGCCAATTTATTCAAAGAGAAGTGTCATTTAAGAAGTCCGCGGATACATACTGTAAGTATTATTTTAACATTTAAGAATGAAACAATGTCATCTCAATATTATAATGTCTGATTTGTAAATTTTTCAGGGGTCGGCAATGGAATTGTCGTTGCACCAATTCTTCGATGTTTTGAGGAATCTTATCCTACAACAAATTATTATCATACCGAAAACCAAATACTCGCTGATAAATGGTTTTTAGAAAAGGCAGGACTAAAAAAGCTGAAAGGATTTAGCCCGGCGCCGTGGCGACGATTCAAAGAAGAAAGTTGGTTAGCGATTGACTCATTTGTAAGAGAAAAAAATATAGATCTAATTATAAACCTCCGTAACGAAGGGCCACTATACGACACCGGCTACTATCGGTTCAAAGAAGAAGCACTCAAGAAAAAAACGCCCCTTGTATTTTGGGATTTAGATTTTAAAATTATTGAACGACGAGTAATACGCCAAAATCTAACCGGCGATATTCTCGCGCTATTAAAAACAAAAGGTGTAGACGTTTCTGCTTACAATTCAACTTGGCTTAGTTCAATTCGCAAAGCTGAAAACCAAAATAGGGATATTGGGTTCGGTATGGCGTCAAGCCAGATTAATAAAAGATGGCCGACGGCTAAATGGATAAAACTTGCTCACAAGATTCTCGCAAATTCAGATGAAAACATCGTTCTTCTTCCTGGACAGTCAAAAAAGGAAATCGGAGAAGCGATGTTGGTCTCGCGATCCGTTGGGCAAAAAAGATGTAAGTTAATAAACAACGAATCTATTAAAAACCTCACTCTGCGGATTGACGGATTGAAATGCTTCATTTCTAACGATACAGGATTTCTCCATATAGCCGCAGCTGTAAACACACCAACCGTCGGGTTATACATAAGTACCAATTCCGAAATTTGGTCGCCGTATGACAAAACAAATATCTTTTTTTTACAGAACAACTTTATCGATAAGTGCTCCAATCCAAAACCGCACTGCGGAAATTGTTTTCATTACTATGATGTTTGCCCGGCCATTGCGAAATATGGAGATGATATTAATCTCAATAAAGTTTATAAAATCATTTCGTATTGGTTAACTTGTTAAACTATTTGAATTATCGTATAATTAGAATCTTTTAAAGAAAAAACAATGGTCAGAAAAAGAATACAACTTGCCCAAAACTTCTTTAGAGATCGAAAGCTGGTTGCTTCAATAGTTGCGGCTAGTACGATCAAACAAGAAGATGTTGTCTATGAGATCGGGCCTGGCGAAGGAATAATTACTAGAGAACTAGCAGAACGGGCTGGAATGGTTATCGCGATTGAAAAAGACGCGACATTGACGGTACGTCTCCGAAGCAAGTTTCACGATAAGAATAATGTGGAAATCTACGAGGGGGATTTCTTGAGATATAAAATCAAGGAAGGAAAGTATAAAATATTCTCAAATATCCCTTTCAACATTACTGCCGAAGTTGTGAAAAAAATTCTCTTTGGAGAAAATTCTCCCATTGAAGCCTATCTTGTGTTACAAAAAGAAGCGGCGGGAAAATTCTCTGGTGACCCTGCCGAAACGGAAGTCTCGGTGCTCGCCAAACCCTGGTTTACATTCGAAGTCCTACGCGAATTTCGGAGGACGGACTTTGAGCCGGTGCCGAGTGTAGATGTTATCCTCCTTCGCATCGCAAAACGAGAGCAACCATTGGTGTCTTCGACCAACGCGCAAAGCTATCAAAAATTTGTGCAGTTTGGCTTTGAGGTGTGGAAAAAAGATTTAAAAACCGCCTACAAGCACGCATTTACATACGAACAATGGAAACGGTTATCAAAAAATCTTTCTTTTCCCCTAAGGGCGACCCCCACGGAATTGAAATTTGAGCAGTGGCTTGGATTGTTTGAATACTTTCTAGTTAGAGTCATCGATTCAAAGAAAATGGTAGTATTGTCGAGATGACAAACCCGACTTGTGAGTATACGATTCGGGGTTGCTTTTTTAAAATTCTTACCCCTTGCTAAATTTTTTTATAAATTCTTCAAACAAATCAGCTTGTTTTTTAGGATCCACAAAACTAAAGGCTATTTCATAATATTTGGCTTGATTATATATTTGTGATTTCATTATGTTGATAATAATAAATTATAAACATTAGTAGAATTTTTATAAAAAACTTTTTCTGCTACCATTTTACTCAATCCTAACGACTTAACTAATTCAATATGATCTTCAATTTTACACATTGGCCAGTCGGTGCCGAAAATAACATTGTCTGGTCTATCGGAAATAGTTTTTCGCAATATTTCTTTTATTTTTTCTATCCCTCCGCTTTTTTCGGTAACCTCTTTATCCGCAAGAGCCGCCAGCTCGAAATAAATATTTGGGACATTTTTGGTCATTTCATAACAATAATCCAATTTCGGCCAATAATAATGGGTAATAATAACTTTGAGTTCAAAGTATTTTTTTGCAATTTCTACAATATATTTCGGATCATTCCATTTGGCGCAATCACTATCGCTCGAATTTTCACCGGTATGAAATAAAACTGGTACGTTCATTTTTTCACACAGTTCATAATATGGCAAGCATCTTGGATCAGTCGGATAATACGGATCATGCCCGGGGAAAAATTTGATTCCTTTTATTTTCCCCCTCTCTAAAAATTTTTGATATTTTTCCAGTTCGTTTAACCCTCTTTGAATAATTTGCGGACTACCAAGAAGAAATAAGTTTTTGCTCTCACCAATCAGATCAATCACCTTATCTAAATCGGCAATGCTGTCACTCCTCTCAATATTGTCTGGGATAATAATGGCGAAGCTTATCCCATTAATTTCCATTTCTTTCAAAAATAAGTCGAAAACTCCTTGAAGAGAGCTTGCATTGTTGCCATATATTGAAATATGGACATGAGAATCAATAATCATCAGATTTTTATTTTTAATTCACCACTGACACACAAGCGCGCCAACAATATCCCATTTTGTGATCACATTTTTTGCAAGGCAACGATCAAGTTTTAATCACTTCTTCTATTATAAATAATATAGCACAAATATAGATTTTGTGGATATAGGCCAGTAATATCCACACACATTGGCGATTTCTAGTGTCTATGGTTAAAATACGCTTTAGACTAAATCACCCTTAATCTCCTCAACAATCGGAATTTTGATAAAGAAGCGGCTGCCATCCCTTCGCTTTATAATAGCTTTATAATTATTCGCTTGAGCGCGCAATCTTTAAAAATCCAAATTTTTCAATAAGTTAAAATCTTCCTCCGAGGGTACGTTTATTCTAAAAGCGTTTTTTAGAATGTTGCCGCTGTATGGATAATGCGAAACATCGTTAACCAAAATTTTGTTTTTGTTAAGCCGCGATATAACGTCCAAATAATTTGGATGTTTACAAACCAAAAAATTAGTATCAGTTTTATAACACTGAATTCCTTTGAAACAAAGCAAATCATATAACATTTCTTTTATTTTGTTTTGCTCCTGTATTTTTTCTTTAAAATAATTAATTTCGCTAAGAACAGTAATGCCGGCGTGAACCGCAAAATGATTAACACTCCAAACTAATCTTAGCTTCTCCAATTCGCTTATTATTTCTGGCCGCGCGATAACATAGCCCAACCGCAAACCAGATAAACCAAAAGCTTTTGAAAGTGTCCTTAAGATAATCAGATTTTCGTATTCCGGTAAATATTTGGTCGCGTTTACCTTTGAATATTCAAAATAGGCCTCATCAACAATTATGGGAATATCAAGTTCGTTTGTTTTCCTTAAAAGCTCTTTAAGTTCGTGTTCGGGTATCGAAATGCCCAAAGGATTGTTAGGATTACAAAGTATCAAGCCTTTTACCCCGTTAGAAGCAGAATACTCCGCGGTCTTGCCGCGAGGATGAATGCTTAAAAATGAATTAGCGCACACGGGGTTTAATGCCCCGTGTGCGCTTCTAACGGGGTTTACATTGCTATTTAAAGATTTTAAAGTCTCTTCAAAGGGAAATTTGTATTTGCCATTTTCTTCTATGTATAAAATATTTTTAATTAAAGCCTGTTTAATATTTAAAAAGTGATGATACACAAAAAATATCGGCGACGGAATCACCACCGCGTCTCCTTTTTCAAAAAATAAATCAATTAAAAGCTGAATAGCGTGGTCAGAGCCGTTTACTAAAGATATGAAATCATTGGACACGCCGGCGTATTTTGCAACTAAGGGTATTAATTCCTGATATTCGGGATACGAGCTGATAGTAAATTTATCAAAATCTTTCAGTTTACGGAGAATATTATCATTCAAAACCGCGTAATTTTCATTGAGGTCAAGTCTAATATAATCTTTGCGGTTTATAGGCGGTTTGTAAGCCTTAGCTTCTAAAATTGATTTTTTAATTAGGCGCTTAATGCTCATATGATTTTGAAACTACTCAATATATCCTTCGGCTTGTTTTTTAAACATCCGGGCGTATATGCCCGATTTCTTCATTAGTGTATCATGATTCCCTTCTTCGGCAATCTGACCATCTTTTAAAACAATAATCTTGTCTGCTTTTCTAACTGTAGAAAATCGGTGTGAGATTAAAATTAAAGTTTTATCCCGGTAGAGATTATCAAGATTTTCAAAGATTTTCGCTTCGGTCTCTATATCAATAGCCGAAGTAGGTTCATCAAGAATCAGAATCGGAGCGGCCTCATAAAAAGCTCTCGCCAAAGCCAACCTTTGCCATTGCCCTTGAGACAGTTCTGCCGAATCCTCAAATCTTTTGCCCAATCTCTGTTCATACTTCTTTGGGAGTTTTTCTATAAAATCCTTAGCTCCCGATTTATAAGCCGCTTCTTCCATTTTTCTTTTATCGAATATACCGGTATTTCCCATTAAAATATTATCTTTAATTGAAAGCATAAATTTTACAAAATCCTGGAATAAAATACTTACAAATCTGTACCAATTGTTAAGTTTAATGTTTTTCAAATCAACGCCATTTATTAAGATTGTCCCTTTTTGATTATCGTAAAACCTTAAAAGTAATTTGACCAAAGTTGTTTTGCCAGCGCCATTTGGACCGACTATTGCCAAGTGCTCCTTTGGCTTCAGGGAAAAAGAAATATTTTTAAGAATATCTGGACCACTTGAGTCGTACCTGAAGCTAACATTTTTAAATTCAATCATTGGCGGTTCGATTTTATCAAATTCTAAAGCCGGCACTTTTTCTATAATTACTTTTGGCAATTCTAAAACGTCAAAATAATCACCGATAAAAAGATTTTGTTCATTCAATCTTGAAAACTGAGTAACAATTTCTTGAACGCTCTGGGAAATGCGATCAAGCATCTGAATATAAAAGGTAAATGTACCAATAGTAATCGCGCTTTTAACAACTAATGGAAGCTTGAAATAAGCCAAAATAAAAAGAGTTGCTGCCTCAAACAGGACAGCTCCATAAAAACTAGGCAGATATTTCTTGAGCGGCTCTTTAAAAGACTTATAAATAAAGTTTTGAAGCTTCCTTACTCTGTCCAGTAGAAAATCTTCGGCTTGAGTTACTTTTAATTCTTTAACGCTACTAGGATCATCAAGTAAATTTTTTAAATAAGATAGTTCTTTTGACTCGGTTATATTTCTATTATAAAGGGCCCATTCAATTTTTATATACTTATTCTTAAAATAAAACCTCGGGATCGTAGCCACCATCATGACAAACGGAATCCACACGCCAAATGGTATTAAAGTAATTAAAGCGCCTATAAAAGTTCCGAAAGATGTCGCGCCATATAAAAGGCCGAAAATAAAGTTATTGTGCCGCCACGGATATGACTGCCTTGCTTTTTGTATCAGATTCTGAGTTCCGGAATTCTCAAAATGGGGAATATCAAGGTGGGATATTTTATGCAAAAAATCTAAAGTTAAAGTATCTTCAAATTTCTTCCAAAAAACATTTTCAATATAATCGTAATGATAAACAGATTTAACATCCACTAAAAAATCAATAACGTAACGGAAAGCGAATAAAGACAGCAAACTGACGCTCACAACCTGCAGAGTACTAGCTGACTCCACGATTTTATCAAGAACAAAACGGAAGATATAACTTAATACAATCGGAAAAGAAGCTCCAACAAGAACCAAAAAACACATAGTTAAAAACATAACCCTGTCGGTACGCCAAGCAACAACAAGTATTCTTTTGCTATTTTTAAGAATACTTCTAATTGTGTTTATTTTACCCATGTTTTGTATTTTCTAATTAATGTAAATCTTATCTATTATAAAACAAAAATGAGCCCGGCGGAAACATATCTAAGCTCAGATTTCAAAAAGATGTCAAGCCTTATTTTTATGCGCTTTTAACTTCCTCAACAATCGGAATTTTGATAAAGAA
>ERZ1292629.2888-Hain-H43-01um-R1-2888-length-13889-cov-14_pt1 | contig 13889 bp, 13 predicted proteins | sample MGYA00564399_ERZ1292629 | MGnify/ENA primary metagenome ERZ1292629 (study PRJEB36523, sample SAMEA6512636) | groundwater metagenome | collected 2019-01-08 | study: AquaDiva: Metagenomics assemblies of 32 groundwater samples
AAGTTGCCCCCCAAAAAGTATTTCTTTGTGCGCTCGGTCGCCAATTACGAGCCAACTCGAAGGTTCATCTACTTTATTAAAAAATTTTTCTTTATCATCACTAATGCAAATATCATCAAAAAAAGAATCTATCTTGAAACGTTTTAAAATTGAAATTATTTCTGCTTCAACCCCCTTGCCGACTAATCGTATATAAAATCCTTTTTCTCTAAAAAGATTTAGTCCAAGAAGAGCATCCTCTAAAAGAGAATCACTGTCTGGATTATAAATAGTTCTTTTGAAATCAATAATTATATTTTTTATCATAAATTTGTTTAGTTTTAATTAGGGAATTGGGGGTTCAAGTTTCTGAACCCCCAATTACCAAAGATCAGATGTAGTAATCAACCAACTGTGGTGATTATCGCATCCGTTGCGCCATGAATGAGTTCGGTATGTTCTCTCATGGCAATTTTCGCCGTGAATATTTCTCCATTGTGAGGGTTTACATACGGTGTGAGCCTAACTCGGCCATGCATGGTTTTCTCCGAGCCCGACTCGAAGTCGAACCACATCTGAGAGAACTTCACGCTTTCCGTGTATTTTTGTAACACATAAAGCGCTGTTCCCTTGAGGGCCTCTTCCAACAGCTTTCCGCATTTCTCTTTCGAGATTTTATGCAGGAAGTGCACGTTTTCACCCCAAGAGCTACCTTTATCACATCCTGCAAGTTTAAGAACGTAGAGTCTTTTACTTGCCGGCATGTTCGCAATGTCCTCCCACGAAGAGAGCGGGCAGGGGAACCCGTGTTTGACCACCCAAGTTGGTGGAATGATTTCGCGGAGCAAAGGGTCTGTTCCGTTTATGTCATCCCAAGCCAGCGCCAGCGGGAGTTTGCTCTCCACAAACATTTCAGATGGAGGACAATGTTTCTCCTCGCGGAGTAGTGCATCAATCTCTAAGCTATGTTCGTAGAGATAGAATGCTCGATAAACGGTTCGACCGTCGTGGGGGGTTAGGCTGGTCGAATTTTCGACGCATGCTTCTTTGCCTTCCCGTTTGAGTAGGTCCACCAAGTACGTGAGTTGCCCTTCGTATTGGTTGGTGTGTTCCGTCGTGACGAACTTTAATCCATCGGGGAACTTCTGGTGCCAAGAGTGGTTGCCCACTGTTTTGAAACCAAGCTCCTCATAGATGTTCTGTAGCCACAGACTCAATCCAAGCCCAAATGGAGAAGTTTCCATTTCCACACACTTGAGGCCTTGATCGGTAAGCATGAAGTCTGGACGGATAAATAAATGCATTCCGTCGGATTCATCATGTTCGAATGATCTTACAAGCCGTTCCCAGTGTGGTGGCAACGTATCCAGTTTGCGGCACTTGCGATACCATGTCGCAAGTGCTATTGAATATCGTTGCATCTGCTCGGCGTATACAGGCGGAAGCCTGAAGGGATTTGGTGAAAGACGAAAGTTGACGTTAGATCCTTTGGGGACCGTATGGTTTGTGCGAGAACGGTAGAAGCTAACTGCCCTTGCCGTCTCGTTTAGATACTGCACGTTGGGTGTTAGCATTTTGATCTCCATTCTTTTGATTGTCTAGGAACAGGTTTTATAAAATTGTATCTGAAAAACATGTTTTTATCAACTAAATTTTATTTAAAATGTTTTTTTTTACAAAAACAATATGATAAGGGGGTCAGGTACTCTTTCTTGATAAATATGATATACTAAAATACATGCCACGTGCTATTCGAACTGACATAGGAGATTATTGTTACCACATAATAAACAGAGCTAATGCTCGGTTGCCTATTTTCTTTAAAGAAGAAGATTATGTTCTATTTGAGCAAGTTTTAGAAGAAGCAAAAGAAAAATATAATATGCGAATACTGGCATATTGTCTAATGCCGAATCATTTTCATCTTGTTCTATATCCTATAGATAATGGTGATCTGAGTAAATTTATGCAATGGCTGACTCTTACACATACTCAACGCTGGCATCAACAAAAAAACACCAAAGGAACCGGTCACCTTTACCAAGGTCGCTATAAATCATTTATTATTGAGAAGGATAATCATCTACTTTCTGTCATACGTTATGCGGAGCGTAATGCACTTCGTGCCAAACTGGTAAAAAAGGCAGAGAATTGGAAATTTTGCAGTTTATGGCGTAAGCTTTATGGAAGTAATCAAAAGAAAAAGCTTCTATCTAAATGGCCAATATCAGAACCCGAAGAGTATCTTTATTTTGTAAATACATCTCAACCTAAAGAGGAAGAAGAAAACATTAGATTGTCGGTAGTAAAAAGCAAGCCATATGGGAATGACAATTGGTCGATGAAAATTATTAAAAAATTTGGGCTTGAATCAACTGTCCGTTTACCATGGAGACCCAAAAAGAGTACCTGACCCCCTTATCCCCCCTTATCCCTGACCCCCTTATCCCTTATCTAAATTTTTCAGTCATAAATTTACATGTTTATTAAAAATAATTTTAACTTTTTTTGGTTACAATTAGTGAATTGTACCTCCCGTTTGCCTGTCTAATAGTTTTTCTTGATTATATTGTATTTGATTTCAGATTGGTGTGCAAGTTAATTAGGTTGCATAGAGACAATTTTTTATTTATAATAACGATAATGAAAATATACTTTTCAACCCGGAATCCGGGTAAAATAAAAGCTGCAAAAAGTGTTTTTGATAAATATAACATAGAGGTTTTGCTAGTTGAAAAAGAATACCCAGAAATACAAGCAGACTCTAGCCTTGAAGTTGCAAAGTATTTAGCAATTCAAATTGCAAAAGATCTTGGTGTCCCTGTTGTGCGTGAGGATCATAGTTTATTCATCAATGCGCTTAAATTTCCTGGCCCATATACCAATTATTTTGAAAAAAAAATATCCACAGCTATGTTACTTAAATGGTTAAAAAATTATGCTAATCGAGATGGATATTTTGAAATTGCAACTGTATATGCTGAACCAAATGGATCGACAAAAGAATTTGTTTACCGAGTTCCAATACATATTGCTAAGAAAGAAAAAGGTTCATTGCAAAAGGGGTGGGCCCGGATAATCATGTTGCAGGGTGAAAATCGTACCCTTGCGGAATATCCTGAGAATGAGCGACTAGGAGTTTGGTCAAAAAATTATACGGCTATTACTAAGTACTTATTAAGTACGCAAAAATTATGATTTTTATTGTAGGTGCTCATGCTACAGGCAAGACACATCAGAAATATTTTTAATGATATATTTTACTTCTACTAAATACTGAACACAAAACTTATATGCGAGAAAATACTTTGTATCCGATAGTGGCTTCACTTTTTGAGAAATTTAATATTGACAAAACGCTTGTTGAAATTCTGTATGATTCTGCCAAAGAGAAATTAGGATTAAACGAGGAAAAAGTCCTTTTAACTAAAAAAATTAGCGACATGAAAGAAAAACATGCTATAGAAATTTCTACCTTGAAACCGACAAAAAATGTTTTTCTACGGGCCAGCAGAAACTCCAAACAGTTTTTACTAGCAGACGATACTGAAAAAAGAGAAATCATTGAAAACATAGTTTGGAATCTTTCATTCAAAAACCAAACCATGCAGAAATATCAATTCAAAAGTCCATATTCTGCACTAGCAAATGTGCCTAAAAATGCTGATATTTCGGCAAGGCGGAGCCGGCGAGATTCGAACTCGCGAGGGGGTTTAAATCCCCTACCTCTTTAGCAAAGAGGGACCTTAGACCGCTCAGACACGGCTCCTTTTTAGACTTAATTACTTTAACATATTCTGCATATTTTTCCATTTTTTCTGTTATACTTCCATTGAGTTTCAGAGAAATAACGGATGAGTAACCGAGTGGCTTAAGGTAGCGGTTTACTAAACCGCCGTCCCTTTTAAAAGACCGTGAGTTCGAATCTCACCTCATCCGCCAGAAAATTATAATTGCTAATATCTTGATCTATATGCTACACTGCCCGTGATCAGCACTTTAATTTAACCAAAGAAAGGGAAAGGTCAGCATGGATCATATCCAACTGCTGGAGGGCATAAAAGCTCACCCATACACTACGATAGTTGCAGCCTCCGTAGTAAACGCCCGGATTACTGCAGTGTTCGTGGGAGCGTTCGTAGCGCAGGGTTACATTAACCCGTTCATTGCGTACATCATCTTCATTGTGATGGGAATTTCAGGCGATATGCTCTACTACTTTTTCGGGCGTATTGGTCACCTAGGGGGAGTACTCCTCATCAAAAATAGCTGGCAAAATAAACTGAGCCAGCTTGATGATAAATGGAGGAAAAATTTCCCTAAGGCAATTCTCATTGGGAAGACGACCGCCGGCTCAAAGCCGGTGATTTTCGTAGCCGGCGTAGCAAAAATGCCGCTTCTCAAGTTTTTGAGTATCATCGTGCCATGTACTTTAGTGTTGTATCTCTTGTACATGAGCATTGGCTATTTTTTTGGCCAATGGATTTTGTAGAGGGTTCTCCTTAGGGAAAACCCTCTATTTTGTTTATTTTATTCGTTTTCCTGATAAACTAGTTCAACTCAGTGATGGCATATATATCGTATTTAGTTATATAATTCGTAAATGGAACTTCACGACAAACTGGAATTAAAATTCCGCCTAGAGATAAATCAAAAAAGGGCCCTGCGTAAGCTAAAACTTTTTTCGGTGTCAGATTTGCTTTTTTATTTCCCGGTCAGATATTCGCACATTAGCGAAATAAAACCCATCAACCAGTTGGTGGCGGGAGAATATGCGACAGTTTATGGAAAATTTTGGAGTGGGGAGATAAAGCGAGGATATAAAAGTAAAGTTTTGAGAGCAGAAGGAGAAGTGATAGATGAAACTGGAAAAATAAAAGTTGTTTGGTTTAATCAAGCTTATATCGCAAAAATGATTCATCCTGGACAATTTGTAGAATTTACAGGCAAGGTAATGGAAAGCAAAAGAGGCAAATATTTGGCCAATCCAGAATTTAAGAAAGTTGCTTCAATGCCAGTTGACATCCATGATTCTTTATTTAATTTTGATCAGAAAAAACAAAGTGAAGTTTTTGGTTTTCCGGTCTATATTGAAACTAGAGGAATAACTTCGAAGTGGTTTTATCACACTGTTTTAAAAATTATAAAAGATAAGACATTAGACAATATAGAAGACTACCTCCCCAAAGAAATACTTAAAAAGTATCATTTACCAACGCTAAAAACCGCTTTGATTTGGATTCACAAACCCCAAAATGCCAAAGATGCAGAAAGCGCGCGCAAAAGATTCGCCTTTGAAGAAGTTTTTTGTATCCAGCTGGAACGCCAACATGATAAATTCGAGTATAGAAAAAATAAATCTTTCCAGATTAAGAGTGAGAATAAAGATGTGCAAGATTTTTTAGAACGTTTCCCGTTCAAGCCGACTAATGCACAAACAAAATCAATTGAAACAATATTAAATGACATGGCAAAAAATTTTCCAATGTCTCGACTCCTCGAGGGTGATGTGGGATCTGGAAAAACGGCTGTCGCGGCGACGGCCAGCTATATGATTGTAAATACCAAGCCCTTTGATTTCGCTCAGAGTCGCTTGCAAACTTTTGGAAGTTTACAAGTGGCCTATATGGCGCCAACTGAAATTCTCGCCACCCAGCACTTCGAATCTTTTATAGAATATTTCAAACATTTGCCAATCAACATTGGATTGATCACTGGATCCGGTTGCAGAAAATTCCCGGCAAAATTAAATCCAAGCGGATGGACCGCTATTTCCCGAACGCAACTTTTGAAATGGGTGGCCAATGGAGAAATACCAATCCTGATAGGCACCCACGCCCTTATCCAAAAAACTGTTAAATTTAAAAATTTGGCCCTGGTCGTGATAGATGAACAACACAGATTTGGCACAGCGCAAAGAAGACGTTTAGTTCGGAAAGACAATATTGCTCCGCATTTACTCTCGATGACCGCCACCCCTATCCCTCGAACGCTCGCACTTACCATTTATGGCGATTTGGACCTGTCGCTTCTTGACGAAATGCCCGCCGGCAGGAAACCGATAATCACAGAAATTATTGCACCCAATAAACGTTTTACCACCTATGAACAAATAAGACAGGAATTAAATAACGGGAGACAGCTCTATGTGATTTGTCCAAGAATTTTTGAACCAGATCCGGAAAAAGAATTAGCGCTCAATGTAAAATCGGCCGTGGAAGAAGCCAAAAGATTAAAAAAAGAAGTTTTCCAAGAATATGAAATAGGAGTATTGCATAGCAAAATGACCAAAGAGAAAAAAGAAAAAATGATGAAAGAATTCGCGCAGGGTAAAATAAATATCCTCTGCGCGACATCCGTGGTGGAAGTGGGAGTGAATGTGCCTAACGCCACGGTTATAATAATAGAGGGAGCAGAACGTTTCGGACTCGCTCAACTTCATCAGTTGCGTGGACGCGTCATCCGAAGCTCGCATCAAGCGTATTGTTACATATTCGCGGAAGCGAAAAATAAAAAAACTGTAGAAAGATTAAGGGCGCTTAAAACCGCCAAAAATGGTTTTGAATTGGCAGAGTTAGACCTGGCATTGCGTGGCGCGGGCGGGCTTGCAGGCGCAAAACAATGGGGCATTACCGACCTTGGAATGGAAGCGATCAAAAATATAAAAATGGTGGAAGCGGCTCGCGTTGAAGCAATTGCTCTAATTGAAGAAGATCCGGAACTTATAAAATATCCTTTATTGAAACAAAAAGTTAAATTAAAAGTTTCTGAGTTCCACTTTGAATAAAAAATTCATTTACAGAGTTATGCTCCGTATGTAATAATCTAATCGCAAATAACATAATGTAAATATTCCACTGTTTTTGTTACTTTGTAGTCTCGGTTTTCTGTTTTGTCTGCTTTAAAGCGATTATAGTCTTTTGTAAAGTTTCCATAGTTACCCCTTAGGCTCATTACTTCCTTAATATCATCCAATGTCATTAAACCCTCGTTATTGTAGCTTAAAAAGATGTATTTTGCTTTTGCTTTTAAAATTAGATCTCGAAAAGCTTTTTTAACTTGTGATCTTGAGCAATAAAGTGATTTTTCTTTTTGATAATTTCTTAAACCAGTTTTACCATGAATTTTCGGGTTGTCATATTTAGCAATGGTTTCAAGTAAGTGATAATTTGTTGCATATTGTCTGTGGTTATAAGGTGGGTCTAAATACAAAATATCACCTTGAATTTTCTCTGAAATTTTGTTTATATCTTCATTAAAAACTTCGTGATCTTGGTTATTTATTATTAATTGAGCGGGTTTTAAAATTAAACTATTTTGAGCAGTCTTTTTTAACTTTTTAAGAAAAGCACCATAAACAGAGGCAGTATTTGCGTATTTATCAGTTGATTCAAGTAAACTTGTAATTAAAAAGTAATACTCGTCATTAGAAATTAAATCTTCTATTTTCCATTTTTCAATTTTTTGGCGAATTGCGTCACACTTCATTCCGTTTTCGTCCGAAAAATATTGTCGTTCCTCATCCTTATTTTTAGTTCCCCCAATACAGTAATTATTATAAATAAATCCTTTTATACCATTTATTTCAGATAAATAATTACATACAAAATTTTTCTTTTCTTCTAATTTAATATCTTTTAATTCTAGTATTTCTTTCCCTAGTTTAGAAAATTTTAATTCTCTATGATTACCAATATAATGTCTATTTAAAACATAACTATAATATTGAATATCGTTTGCGATTATTTTATACCCTTTTTTTTTAAAATGTCTGCCAACAATTCCAGTACCAGCAAATAAATCACAAAAAATATCGCAGTTTTTATCAACCACTTTATTTATGGATTCTTCTAAAAATTCTAACAATGATAATTTACTGCCAATATAATTCATAATTTATTCAAAAATAAACATAACTTTTGCATGGGCAAGATGTTGAGTAGAATTAAAACTAAAATTTACAGGGTCAAGGCTAGTATTTTTACTGAAAAATTCATTTACAAGTTTCTTTATTAGAGGATAGTTTCTTTTAATTTTCCAACTGTCTGCGGGATTTTTTTTGTTATATGTAAGAATAAAAAGTCTATTATCAGCACCAAATCTTTGAGCTCCTTGTAACCGATATAAATATTCACAGACAGATATGGGATCATTAATTGCGTCATCAATTGATTTTCCATCATCAAACCATTCTTTTGGTAAATTTGTTACTTTTATATCAACAGGCTGATTATTCCATACAATATCCACTCCCTTAACTTTTTTAATTATAGGAACAACATTTTTATTTAAACAAATAAGATCTTCTAAGAAGACAGTACTCCAGTGATTATACCAAGTACATAGAGTATATGATTCTATGGCAGTATAGAGAGATCCTCTTATAGCTTTTAATATATCATCAAATTTAAAGTATTTTCTAACATAATTTGCTTGTATGTGTGCATCAACAGCTCCTTGGACCATTCCCCAAATATGGGAATCAACTTTGTCTAATTCTTTTACAATCAATTCATGGCTTGCACCAGTTAATTTAATTTCTTGATTACGAACTCGAGTGTAAAGATTTTTTATATATTCGTTAATTTGTTCCGTGGAAATATTCCCAGTGTCAAAAGATGAGAGAATATTTTTTATCATTTCTGTAATATTATTGGAGGGTTGAATCTTAAATGTGTTACAAAATTCTTTAAGATATTCTTTTTTTAAAGATTTGAGTTTTACAAAATTTGCATCTCTTATATTTAGTATTGACATAAAATAAGTTATTTTTTAAAGATTAGTATATATTCATGTTTAAAAATGTAGTAATCACTTGCTAATGCACGATATCGCCAAATACCTTCTTTGTTTTGTTTGGCACGATTTCCTTCCATATTTTTAATTATAACGCTTTTCAAGGTAAGTCCTAATTTTTGTGCTTCGTTCATACAATAAAACCCTAGTGGAACCCATTGTCCAGCAGTATACTTATCACCAATAACTATTGCTAAATAACGTCCTTTTTCTAAAATAGATATTGTATTTTTCAAGACCATGCTAAAACCATTTAAAAATTCTTTTAGAGATTTTGCGTTTGATAAATCGTCTTTTAAATTGCTAAATTTGATAATATCTGCATAAGGTGGATGTAAAATTGCCAAACTAACATTTTTCATCTTTTCTTTTTTGAGAATTTTATTTACTTGATCAAATGTTGTATTTTTTGAGCTATCCCCTAAGATTATTTCCGAAAAATATTTTTTGTTATCAACTTTTGATTTTAATTCCTCTACTAGATTTTTTTGTATATCAATGCCAATAAAATGTCTACTCAAAGTTTCAGCTTCGTAAGCAGTAGTTCCACTTCCAACAAATGGATCAAAAACAACTTCACCTTTTTTGGTATATCTTAAAATTAACTGACGAGGTACTTGGGGAATAAAATTGCCATGATAAAAACCATTATGTTTCCCTGTTTTTTCTCTTTTATCAAAAATCCACAGACTATCAGTTAAAATTTCTGATTCTTTCCAGCTATTTAAATCAAAATCATTAAAAATTGGCATCCTATTTATAGTCTGGTTTGATTTCCTTTGCGCCATCAATGTGACTAGAAATTCGGGCCAAGGCGTACAGCAGACTAGAAAGCCTATTTAAGTAAGACAATGTCCCCGCGCTCATTTTAATTTTTCCCTCTTCTTTCGCCCCGATGACTCGTCTTTCCGCCCGTCTAATTAAAGTCCGCGCAAAATCAAAATTCGCGCTTATTTCTGTCGCTCCGCTCAAAAAGAAATTTTTAATCGGCGGTAAAACTTTTTCAATTTCATCCACTATTATTTCAACTTTCTTTATTTTTTCTGGCGCAATACTTTTATCAGAGCCGGCTACTTCAGCTTGAACAATAAATAAATTTTGTTGCACTTCTAAAATAAGTTCGGAAAATTTTATTTCTCTATTTATAATTTTGAATTTTAAACCTTTAGTTTTCGATCTAGCTAAGCCTAAAAAAGAATTAGTCTCATCTAGCGAGCCTAAAGCTTCAGCCACCATGGAGCTTTTGGAAATACGCTGGTTGCATCCGAAAGTTTTGGTCGTTCCGTTGTCCCCTTTTCTGGTATATAACATAACCCAAAATTAAACTTCACAAACTCCGGCGACGCAAGCAAATTCTTTTGCGCCGACAGTATTGTCCACCACCTCATATTGAGAAAGTTTAGAAAAATCAATTTTACCAATAGACTTCGAACGTCTTTCATATTCTTCTTTGGTAATTGCTTCGTATGGAGCCAATCGGTAAACATGCAAGGAACGCGGAAGAAAAGAAAGTCCGCCAATCCAATCCCAATTTTCATAAACAAAATTACCGACCGCTATCCATTCTTCTGGACCGACATAAATGGTCGCTGAAGGATTGTGTTCCACAAAATGCTCTTTGAGCCTTTTCCATTCTTTCATCAAGTCCAAAGCGGAAACTTCATCTTTGAAGATTGCTCCCGCGGGCGCTTTGACTGGAAATTCCAAGACAAAAGTTGTCGCTAAGGACTCAGATTGACCGACTTCCGGTAAACAAGGCACGCCTTGATCTCGGGCCATTTGCAACAGTGGATCGGTATGAGAAATACGAACCCGACGAATAAAATATGGAGCATACCAAGGATGCATACCCGAGCCAACACCTAAAAGCTGACCAGAATTACCATGAGGCTTCACGCAAGTGATAGCCGTGGAAGGATTGATGTTAAAACGCTTGGCATATTTTTTATTTGTTTCAATAGAATCTTCTTTGAGAGCCTTCAACACTTTATCATCTCGAATGATTGGATTATCATAATAACCGGTCAAAGAAACACCAAGCAATCTTTCGGTTTCACAATTTTCTTTCCATTTTTTTGAAAGATAACCGAAGTTGGTCAAAGTGGATTGATAAGTTCCGAGCAGTGTCGCCAATTCCATTTTTCTTTTTAAAGTTTCCAGAGTGTCTTTCGGACGAATCACAATGCTAGTTAAATTGCAAAATTGCTTGGAGCGTAAATAAATTTCTCCACAAGGATTTAATCCCATCTGCCTTTCATCTTTGATAGCCGCCCACCTTCGCGCTGGCACTTGTTTCTCTAATCCGGCTCGATTAAAAATTCCGCGCTCGCCGGACTTGGATTTAGTCAAAGCCGTCCATTCATCCAAAAATTCTTCAGCGGATGGCTTAGCATTGTAAACGGCCGAATTGTTAGCCATACTACGCTGATCTTCAGTTAAATAAAATTGTCCCTTTTTTGCATCTCGCATTTCTGCGTCTTCCAATTCAGAAAGAGAAATCAGAGCGCTCCGCCTGACTCCTCCCGCAACGACAATCAAGCCGATTTGGCAAATGACATCATGCATGTCTAGATTGGAAAGACGACGACCTTGTTTTGCTAAAATTTTACGCCGAGCAAACTCCATCAAGTCCATCAGAGGTTGAGGGCCAGACGCTCGGCCTCCAGCGGTCTCCAAACGCGCTCCAGCCGGCCGAATCATAGAATAATCAAACTTCACATCTTTGCCGTCAAACCAAGCTTTTAGACCAAAAACAAAAGCATCAGCCCAGCCTTCTTTGCTATCGTGAATAATATGGATAGTCGGTTTTTCTTTCGTCTGTTTTTTAATTTGCGGAAATTGTTGAACATTCTCCCATTCAACGGCAAAACCAAGCCCCGCTCCGCACATTGAAACATACATAATTTCTCCCAAATCAGCCGGACAGGTTGGAGCAATATAGGAACAATTGTAAGCCCAGACATTTGAATTTCGACAAGCTTTGCCGGCAGACCAGAGAAGACGCATTGAAGGACAGATATCTTGATTAATAATCGCCTCGCGAACTTCCTCATATTCTCGAGTGAAAAGCTTCTCCCCTAAATTCTCTTTCATATAGGCCATATAACGATCAACAGTCTCTATCCAGGTCTCGCGACGACCTAATTCTGGGACCCAACGTGAATAAAACTGATAAAAAATATATTCCGCGTAAGGGCTGGAAAAATATTTGCTAGACTCTTCAACCGCTTGCCTGATCACTTCCGGCACCAGCCCAAAAGCTTTCCGCAACTCTGAGCGTCGACTGCGATAGAGAATATATTTTTTAGCCGTATCCGTAAAACCATTTGTCATCAATTCTTTTTCTACAAAATCTTGCACTAATTCAACCGTTGGCAAAAACTTTGCTCCTTTATTCTTGTTTTTTAATTCAGACTGGAGATTCAGAAGAGTTTTAAAAACGCTATTCGCCACTTTGTGAGATTCTATCTCTCCTCCTTCTCCGGAAACCTCAAAAGATTTTAAAATGGCTCGGGCCACAATTTCCAAATCAAAAGGAACCACTTCACCGCTTCTTTTTCGGATTGATTTTATTTTTGCTAATTCGCTTTTTAAAATTTTTTCTGTTTTTTTCATAAAATTTAAATTGTTTTGGGATTAAGGATATTAATGGAAATCGTAGATTCTTTTTTCTTTTTCTTAATGAGAATTTCATAAATGACGGGACTTAAAATATAAGCAAAAATAATATTACCGGTCAAATGCAACGCGGTAAATGGAATTTGTCCAATCAGAGTTCCCAAAAATGACTGCTGGAAGAACAAAGGACCCACCGTCAGCCCCGTCAATGCGTCAAAAAACAGCGTCCCAATGATCGCAAAACGCACATACTCTCCTCTCTTGCCTTTATGTTTTTTAAAATAACTTGCGGACCACCAACCGATTATCCCATAAGCGGGAGCGGTGAAAAATGTTTGCATTCCGAGCGTGCCAGTAGTGAGATCGTAAAATAAAATACTCAAAACAGCGAAAGAAAAACCGAGGAGAGCTCCATAAGCGCGGCTTAAAGGCATCGTGATCGCCAAAATTGGTTCAATATTCGGGACGCGGAAAGGAATTAACCGCACCAATAGACATAAAACCAGAGCGAGGGAAAATTTAAAATAATTTTTCTTGGATGTTTCCATTACTGAGTCATTATACACGAGAATAGCCCCCTTATGTAAAGTGCATAAGTAAATTATTAACATTAAAACATAAAATTTAAAAAAAAGAATACTGAAAAAAAGAACGAGCAAGAGATCCAGTAGATAAGAGCTATTTTCGCTTAAAACTTCGGTCAGAATATCTCAAGTGGAGAAATCCGCAAATTTTACTTTAACTAAAATCAATTGTGAAATAGCTTTTTCTTATTTTTTTCAACTTTTTAAAAAGTTCTTGCCAATATTTGTTCACCTCTTGCGATAAAGCGATTTTTTTATTTTTATTTTCAAATACATCTTCAAAGGAAACTTTTTTCTCTTTCCATAGTTTTCCATCTTCTAAATAAATTTGAATGAGTGGAATTATTTTATCTAAAGCATATATAAACTTGCTTTCTCCGTCTTTTTTATCTTCATATTTTCTAATAATTTTTATCAAAGTCTCAAAAGAGGAAAATCTTTTTTCTATTTTCTCTAAAGCTTCTCTTTCTCTTTGATATTTCGAAATATTGCTATTTTTATCAAAACAATATGTATCCCCGGCGTAAATTTCCACCAAATCATGGGCTAGGGCGTACATAAAACACAGCTCCCGGTTGAGATTCAATTTATCTTGCTCAATTAAAAACCACGCCACCATTGCGAGCTGATAACTATGCTCGGTGTCATTTTCAAATCTCTTCCCGTGCGGACTCCGCGCCACCCGAATCACCTTACGAAATTCATGAGTAAAATTTATAAAATCTATAAGTTGTTCAAATTTATCTGAAAAATTTTTTGGCATCTGTGGAGTATTACTATCCTTTGCACGAACTTTCTTTGAAAATCAAATGAACTAATGCGCACGCTCCGCGTGCCTCAAAACTCCAAACTAATTACTACGCTCTACTAATGTGGTAACTCAATGAACTCCGCCACGCGCGAGTACGCGCG
>ERZ1292629.2890-Hain-H43-01um-R1-2890-length-13888-cov-4_pt1 | contig 13888 bp, 10 predicted proteins | sample MGYA00564399_ERZ1292629 | MGnify/ENA primary metagenome ERZ1292629 (study PRJEB36523, sample SAMEA6512636) | groundwater metagenome | collected 2019-01-08 | study: AquaDiva: Metagenomics assemblies of 32 groundwater samples
CCACGGCCAGATAGTGACGCTTCATCGCCGCGATCATGCGATCGTCGCCCTGCGCGCTGCAGCGGGCATAGGCGTCGCTATAATCCCAGTCCTCGAAAGCCAGGCTGACGCTGGCGATGCGATAGCCGCGCTGCTTCAGGAAGGCGGCGGCGCCGTCATGGCGGGTCGCGTCCTTGCCGCTCGACAGGTTGGGGAAGCGCAGCCAGTGCCAGTCCTCTTTCCCCATATGCCGTTCCAGCGCCGGCTCGCCCGCGATCACGTCCGCCTGCCAGGCGGCGAGCGAGGGCGCGCCGTCGAGATTCAAATGGCTGTAGCTGTGGTTGGCGAGCGGATAGCCGGCCTTGCGCCAGAGCGTCAGCACCGCGTCCGACGCCGGATCCTCCGCCAGCCCGCGTGCATTGACGAAACCATAGGCCTCCGCGACATGATGCGCCTTCAGCGTTGCCAGGAAGCGGCGGGCGATATCGGCACGGGTCGTGCCGGGCGGCAACTGGCCATGGGCAGGCAGATCATCGACCGTGATCGCGACATCGAACCGGGGCGGATCGCCCGCCTGCGCCGCCGCTGCGCTGCCCAGCAGCAGGCAAAGGGCCATGGCCCGCTTCATCATCTCCGCCTCTCCCGCTGAATGTCCGCAGCGGTCCTAGCCGGGCCGCGCGGATCATTCGAGCAGTTTCAGCACATCCTGTTGCCGGGCATTGGCCTGGGCCAGCATCGCGGTCGCAGCCTGCGACAGGATCTGGCTCTTGGCGAGGGCGGTGGATTCGGTGGAGAAGTCCGCATCCTCGATCCGCGAGCGGGCGTCGGTCAGGTTGACGATATTGGTGTCGAGCTGGCTGGAGATGGATTCCAGCCGGCTCTGCGCCGCGCCCAGATTGACGCGGGCGGTCGATATCTGCGCCAGCGCCGCGTCGATCACCGCCAGCCCCTGCTGCGCGGTCACACCGATCTGGGCGTAGGATTTATAGTCGGAATCGGTGAAGGCGACATAGCCTTCCGGGTCCATCCAGCCGGTGCTGCCCAGATCATTGGTGCGATGGACGGCGGCCACGCCGACATCATAGTCCAGGGTCAGGTCGATATTGCTGATCCCCACGAAGCGCATCGTGCCGTTCACCGCGAGGTCGGTGCCCAGCAGGGTGAAATCGTCGCTGTTGCTGCGCAGGGTCGGCAGGGTGATGGCGACATTGTCGGTCGCATTGGCGCCGGCCTGGACATTGATGACGGTGCTGCCGGCGCTGTGCATGAGTTCATCGCGATAATATCCATAGCCGTTGTAATCGAGCAAATCGCCATCCGCATTATAGTCGCGGGCCGCCGTCCCTTGCGTTGTGTTCGAAAACAGGTTCACGCCGTTGAACTCGCTATTCTGCAGCAGCGCGTTGATCTGGGCGACGGTCTGATCCATTTCGGTCTGGAGCGCGGCGCGATCCTCCGGCCGGTTGACGCCATTGGCCGCCTGGAGCGTCAGTTCGCGCATCCGCTGCAGGCTGTTCTGGACCTCGCCCAATATGCCCTCGGCCGTCTGGGTCAGCGATATGGCGTCGGCCGCGTTGCGCTTGGCCACTTCCATGCCGCGCAGCTGGCTGGTCATGGTCTGGGCGATGGCCATGCCGGCCGCATCATCCTTGGCCGAATTGATCCGCTTGCCGGTCGACAATTTCTCGCTTGCCTGGCCCTGGGCCTTGGTGGCCGCCTCGATCGCCCGCTGCGCGCGCAGCGCCGCGCTGTTGGTTCCGATCACGCTCATGGGATGTCCTCCATCCATGCCAGGCAGGAAGATGCCGGCGTCTGTGGGACCGGGCGACGCGGGTCGCAAAGCGCCGCCCGGCAACCGAAAGGCGTTGCCCCCAAACGGTCGCCCCCTTGATGGCCGCGCCACAGCGCCCGGCCTATCCGGTTAATTCCCGGATAAGATTGAAACGGCAGGGAATTTCCCGGCTTGGCAGGCGGGTGATCCGGGCTAGGACAGGGCCATGGCCACCCTGTCCCCCATGAGCGCCCGGCCGCGCCCTTTTCGCCTGGAGGCACGCGCCATCGACTGGCGGCTGGTGGCGCTGCTGCTGGCCTATCCCTTCGCGTTCAAGCTGGCGCATATGGCGGCCAGCCCGTGGGGCGGCGCCCATTTCTTCAGCCTCTGGTATCCCGCCGCCGGCGTGCGGCTGGCGCTGCTGTGGCGGATTGGCGCGCGCTACACGCCGGTCCTGATCGTCGAGGAATGCGTGATCCAGTTGCTGACCGGCACGATCGTGTGGGGCGGTCCCGAATTTCTCAACCAGTTGGGCGGGGTGGCGCGCGCGCCCGCCGCCTATGGCCTGATGATCGCACTGGTGCGCTTCATCGAGCGGCGCAGCCGGTCGGAACTGGCGATCGCGCCGATGCCGTTCGGCCTGGCCGCGGTGCTGGCGCCGACGCTGGTGTCCTTCACCGCGGGCTTCTGGGAATGGCTGTGGCCCGGCGTGTCCGGCACCCTGCCCAGCCAGCCGGTCGCCACCACCATCGCCGCCTTCCTGGTCGGCGACCTGCTGGGCGTGCTGCTGGTCGCGCCGCCCCTGCTGTGGATCGGCACGCGCAATGAAGAAGCCCGGCGGCTGATGCAGATCGGGCGCGGCCGCGCGGTCGAGGCCGCCGCCGTCTTCGTCTTTGCCTGGCTGCTCGCCTGGGGGCTGGCGCGGGTCGAGCCGCAGATCACGGTCACGCCGGTGCTGATCGGCGCGATCTGGGTGGGGCTGCGCTGCGGCCGGCTGGGTGCCTGGATCGCGATCATCCTGTCGGCCGCGATCATCCTGCCCTGGTCGGCACCATTGTCGGCCAGCGCCACCCGCTTCGCGCTGCACATGGGCCTCGCCGCCATGGCGATCGCCACCTATCTGGCCGGCAGCTTTGCCGAGGCGCAGATTCGCGCCCGCGAGGATATCGCCCGACGCGACCGCATCCTGTTCCAGGCCGAACGGCTGAAGACGCTGCGCGCCATGTCGGTGGCGATCATCCACGAGATCAGCCAGCCGCTGTCGACGCTGGCGATCGAGACCCGGCATCTGTCCGCCCTGTCGCGCGATCCGCAGCCCGACCTGGCGGAGATGCGCGAGAGCATCGAACTGGTCGATCGCAAGGCGGCTTTGCTGGCCGACATGGTGCGACGGCTGCGCAGCTTTGGCGGGCGCGCGGTCGACGAACCATCGCCGATCATCGTCGGCCAGATGCTGCGCGACTGTGCCGGCATGGTCGGCGGCGAGGCGCGCAGCCTGGGCTGCGCCATCAGCCTGCCGCCGATGGATGCGCGGTTGCAGGTCACCGGGCATGAGATCGAACTGACCCAGATATTGCTCAATCTGCTGCGCAACGCGATGCTGGCCGCGCCCGGATCGACCATCGAGATCGCCGTGGAAAGCCGGGCCGATCAGGTGACGATCCATGTCGCCAACCCGGTCCCTTCCCCCACCCCCGACTATGGCGGCATGGGCATCGGCCTGCTGGTGGCGCGTGCCATCGCCGACGCCCATGGCGGCACGCTGACCCGCGACATCGCGCAGGGCCGCGCGCGCGCCAGCCTGTCCCTGCCCCGCACGGAGCCCAGCCATGACTGACCCGGCGGATCCCGCCATCATCCATGTGGTCGATGACGACCCTGATCTGGGCCGGGCGGTGGCGCGTCTGCTGGGCCGGCATGGCTATCGCACCCAGGCGTTCGACACGCCCCGCGCGATGCTGCGCGCCCAGGCCGACGAGCCGGCCCATTGTCTGGTCACCGACGTGATGATGGCGGACATGGACGGCTTTGCCTTTGCCGAGCGGATGCGGGCGCAGGATCCGGCGGTGGCGATCATCTTCATGACCGCCTGGCCGACCACCAGCAGCGCGGTGGATTCGGTGCGCCGCTATGGCGGGCTCGACTATCTGGAAAAGCCGATTGACGAGGGCCGGCTGCTGGCCGCCGTGGCGGAGGGCGCACGCTGGAGCCGGCAGCGGCGCGGGGCGCTGGCCCGGCTGGCGCCGCTGACCCCGCGCGAGCGCGAGGTGCTGCACTGCCTGGCCCAAGGGATGAGCAACAAGATGTTCGCCGCCGCCCTGTCGCTCAGCCCCAAGACGATCGAGGATCATCGCGCCGCGATCGTCGCCAAGACCGGGGCCAGCAGTCCCGCCGCCCTGATCGCCCTGGTGCGGGAGGCGAGCGGCACAGACGGCTAGATTGTCTTGTTGTGCGCGGTGATGGTCGGGCTATCTAGGCCGATGATCGATCCCCGCGCGCTTCGCACCTTCCTCGCCGTCTGCCGTGCCAACTCGATCAGCGGCGGCGCGCGGCTGCTCAACATCTCCCAGCCATCGGTCTCCAATGCGATCGCGCAGCTGGAACAGTCGGTCGGCGCGGCCCTGTTCGCTCGGTCGCGCAGCGGCATCAGCCTGACGCCGGAGGGTGAGGTGCTGCTGCGCCGGGCGGAGGCGGTCGACAGCCTGATCAGCGGCGCGGAGGAGGAATTGCGGCTGGCGCGCGCGGGCGTGACCGGCCCGCTGCGCGTCGGCGGCACGCCGGGTGCGCTGGTCAGCCTGCTGCCCGACGCGGTGCGGCGACTGGAGGACAAGATGGGCCATTTCGCGCTGCATGCGGTGGAACGGCCCGACCATGACCTGGCCGACATGCTGCACCGGGGCGAGATCGAGCTGGCCTTCGTCACCACGGGGCTGGAGGAGCCGCCCGAGGGGATCGAGGAAATCACCTTCGCGCAGGATCCGTTCGCGCTGGTGGTCGGGCGCCGCAACGACCATCTGCCGGCCGAGGTCTCGCTGCGCGACATGATGGCCAGGCGCTGGGTGCTGCCGGAGGCGCGCGGCGCCTTTCGCCGGCAGATCGACGCGCTGTTCATGGCGGCGGGCGTGCCGGTGCCGCAGGATGTGATCCGGTGCGATTCGCTGCTGACGACCAAGGCGATGGTGCGGAACAGCAGCCGGCTGACCATATTGCCGATGAAGGTGGCGGCGGCCGAACTGTCGATCGGCGTGCTGCGCGCGATCGCGATCCGCGAAGCGACCTTCCAGCGCAGCATCGGTATCCGCAAGCTGAAGGATGCGCGCCTGTCGCGGCTGGGCGAGGCGCTGCTGGACATCATGATCCATAGCTCCAAGCTATAATGTTCCCAAAAATCATTATTATTCTTGCGTATAAATTCGGCGCATAAGGGCATTCAACAAGAGACTTCGGGAGAGCCCTCGTGCGGCAGCTGATCCGCAATATTGCGATTTTCGACGGGACCGGCAGTGCGCCCTTCCCCGGCGCGGTCCTGATCGAGGGCGATCGCATCGCCGACATTCTGCGCGACGAAGCCGCGATCGATGCGGCGCAGGCCGACATGGTGATCGACGGCCAGGGCACGACACTCATACCCGGCATGGTCGATGCTCATACCCATCTGACCTGGGGCAGCTCGGTCGAGAAAATCTATCATCAGTTCATCCTGCCGCCCGAGGAGCTGAAGGTCGCCGCCTGGCGCAATGCCCGCGTACTGCTCGACCATGGCTATACCAGCCTCTATTCGGCCGGCGCGCTGGGCGACCAGATCGAACCGGAACTGGCCCGCGCCATCGCGGCCGGCGAAACCCCCGGCCCGCGCCTGGTGCCCTCCACGCTGGAGCGCAGCCCGGAAGGCGAGGAAGGGGTCGAAACCGGCGATGTGTTCAACGGGCGGGGGCCCGAAGCAATGCGCGCCTTCGTCGCCTATTGCGCGGCGGAGGGCGTCAAGTCGCTCAAGCTGGTGATTTCGGGCGAAGATGCGCTCAAGCCCGGATCGTCGCAGGATATCCTCTACACCGACGAGGAAATGATCGCGGCCGGCGAGGCGGCGAAGGACGCGGGCCTGTGGATCGCCACCCATGCCTATAGCCCGCGCGCCATCAACCTGGCGCTCGAAGCCGGCGCCCGCATCCTCTATCACTGCTCCTTCGCCGATGACGCGGCGGTCGATGCCATGGCGGCAAAGAAGGATGCTATCTTCTACGCCCCCGGCCCAGGCGTATCGGTCGCCGCACTGGAGGCCAATCCGCCGCCCCATATCAATATGGCGTCGATGAAGGCGAGCGCGGCCGAGCGGCTGGAACTGGAAAAGACATTGGTGCCCAAATTGAAGGCGCGCGGCGTGCGTGTCCTGCCCGGCGGCGACTATGGCTTCCCCTTCAACCCCCATGGGCGCAACGCGCGCGACCTGGAGCATTTCGTCACCTATTATGGCTTCAGCCCGGCCGAGGCGCTGCATGCCGCCACCATGCTGGGCGGCGAGCTTATGGACCAGCCCGTGGGCCAGGTGAAGCCGGGCTATCTTGCCGACCTGCTGCTGGTCGAGGGTGATCCGACCCAGGACGTCCGCCTGCTGCAGGATGCGGCCAATATCAAGATGATCATGCTGGGCGGGCGGATGCACAAATCCCCCGTGCCCGAGCCCCTGACGGTCTGACCGGAAAGACGCTTTCATGTTCGACGTTGCGATCATCGGCTGCGGGCCGGTGGGGGCCTTTGCGGCCAATTTACTTGGGAAGGCGGGCGTCTCGGTCCTGGTGATCGAGCGCGAGGCCAACCCCTATCCCCTGCCCCGCGCGGTCCATCTGGACCATGAGATGATGCGCCTGTTCCAGTCGGCCGGCGTCATCGACCGGGTCGCGCCGGACATGCGCGATACCGAGGGGCATCTGCATGTCGGCGCCGATCATGGCGTCATCCGCTACATGGGCACGGTCGGCCGTCCCCGCCCCTATAGCTGGTCCAACGACTATTTCTTCTATCAGCCCGAGCTGGAAGACCATCTGCGCGACGCGCTGGACGTCTATCCCAATGTCGAGCTGTCGCTGGGCACCGCGTTCGAGGCGCTGGCGCAGGACGAGGACGGCGTCACGCTGACGCTACGGTCTGACGCCGGCGAGGAACAGGTCCGCGCCCGCTATGTCATCGCCTGCGACGGCGCGCGCAGCGCGGTACGCAAGGCGCTCGACATCGGCCTTGATGATCTCGATTTCGAGGAACCCTGGCTGGTGGTCGATGCAGAGGTCGACGGCCCGGTCCGCTTCCCCGATCTGTGGGGCGTGCCGGACGCCGCCGACCTGCAGAAATTGTCGGTGATGATGTGCGATCCCAGGCGCCCGGCCACCATCGTGCCGGGGCGCGGCAATCACCGCCGCTGGGAATTCATGCTGCTGCCCGGCGAAGACGATCAGGCGATGATGCAGCCCGATGCCGTGGCCGCGCTGGTCGCCCCCTATCTTGACGGCGTGCCGCACAAGGTCGTGCGCGCGGCCACCTATCGTTTCCATGGACTGATCGCCGAGCGGTGGCGGCAGGGCGGCGTCTTCCTGGCCGGCGATGCCGCGCACCAGACGCCGCCCTTTTTCGGCCAGGGCATGTGCCATGGCCTGCGCGATGCCGCGAACCTGGCGTGGAAGCTGGCACTGGTGCTGGCGGGCAAGGCGCCCGAGAGCCTGCTCGACAGCTATCAGCCCGAGCGCGATCCCCATGTCCGCGCCGTCATCTCCGCCGCCGTGGGCGCGGGCCGTTATATCTGCGTGCTCGACCCCGACGCCGCCGCCGCGCGCGACCATCAGTTGCGCGAAGCCGCCAAGGGCGCCCAGAGCGGCACCGCCGCCGACCTGATCCCCGCCATCGCCACCGGCATCATCGCCAGCGGCACGGCGGGCGCGGGCGAACGTTTCATCCAGCCGCGCGTCGGCGACCGGCTGCTCGATGATGTGACCGGCGATGGCTGGCGCCTGTTCACCCGCCAGCCGGTTGTCGGCGGCGACGTGACGGTCATCGATCTCGCGGAGCTGGGCGATGATGGCCATGTCGCCGACTGGCTCGACGCGCGTGGCGCCGAGGCGGTGCTGGTCCGCCCCGACCATTATGTCTTCGGTACCGGCAAGCCCGCAGAGCTGATCGCCCGGCTCGACGCGCTGATCGCCGGCACCACCCCGCAGGAGATCGCCGCATGACCCTCTCGCTCGCGCAGGCCCGTGCCATCATCGACGCCGCACTCGCCAAGGCACGCGCCGACGGCGCCCAACCGCTGGCCGTCGTCGTGCTCGACGCCGGCGCCCATCCGGTCGCCTTCGCGCGCGAGGATGGCGCCAGCCTGTTCCGTTTCGACATCGCGAAGGCCAAAGCCTCGGGCGCATTGGGGATGGGCGCGGATACGCGGGTGCTGGCCACCCGCGCCGCGTCCAACCCTGTCTTTTTCCAGAGCATCGCGGCGGCCACCGGCCAGATGGCCTTTTCGCCGGGCGGCGTACTGATCCGCGATGCGGCAGGCACGCTGATCGGCGCAGTCGGCATCAGCGGCGACACCGGCGAATGCGACGAGGCCTGCGCCATCGCCGGCATTGACGCCGCCGGACTTTTCCACGGAGACAGAAAATGAAGCTGCGCAGCATCGAACTGGCGCTGCCCCATGCGGGTGAGGCCGCCGCCTTCCTGACCGACATCTGGGGCATGGCCCCGGCAGCGCAAGAGGGCGAAACCCATTATCTGCGCGGATCGGGCAGCTATCCCTATCTGGTGGCGCTGGCGGAATCGGCCGACGCCTATGTCCGCTCCACCACCTTCGTCTGCACCGCCGACCGGCTGGAGCAGCTGAAGCGCAGCGTCACCGCCGCCGGCCTGCCCGCGACACCCACCGTGTCGGCCGATCAGGGCGGCGGCCATGGCATCATCGTCGAACTGGTCGAGGGCGAATTGCTGCGCTTCCTGGTCGATGCCGAGGAAGTCGCGCCGATCGCGGGCGCCGACCTGCCGGTGAAGCTGACCCATGTCGTCTTCAACAGCGCCGATGCGGAAGCGACCGGCCATCTGGTCGAGGAGGCGCTGGGCTTTCGCGTGTCGGACCGGACCAAGGGCATGGTGTTCGTACGCTGCAATGACTCGCATCATTCGACCGCCTTCGCCCGCGCCGGCTTTGCCAGCCTCAACCATATCGCCTTCGAAATGGCGGACATGGATGCGGTGATGCGCGGCATCGGCCGGTTGCGCGACCATGGCATGGTGCCTGCCTGGGGGCCGGGTCGCCATGGTCCGGGCGCCAATGTCTTCGCCTATTTCATCGCCCCCTTTGGCCCGGTCATCGAATTTTCGACCGCCGTGGAAAAAGTGGCCGACGATTATCAGGCCGGCGCGCCGGAGGACTGGACCTGGCCCGAGGGCCGGATCGACCAGTGGGGCATGTCCGACAAGGACTTCGCCGGCCTGCGCGCCGCCGAAGAGAAATTCCGCCATCGCCGCGACTGGGATGCCCGGCCGCTAGACCTGATCAACGAGGAACAAGCCTGATGCGCTATGTCAGTTTCCGCCGTCCCGACGGCACCCCCAGCTTCGGCCGGATCGAGGGCGAGACGATCGTCGAACTGGCAACCGATGCGGCGCCGAGCCTGAAGGCCGCGCTGACCGACGGCAGCCTGTCGGGCCTGGCCGATGGCGCATCCTATGCCGCCGCCGATGTCGTGCTGCTGCCGGTGATCCCCGATCCCGCCAAGATCCTGTGCGTCGGCCTCAACTATGCCGAGCATGTCAAGGAAACCGGCCGCGAGCAGAAGGCGCATCCGGCGATCTTCGTGCGCTATGCCGACAGCCTGATCGCCGACGGCCAGCCGATGGTGAAGCCGGCCGTGACCGAACGCTTCGACTATGAGGGCGAACTGGCGCTGGTGATCGGCAAGCCCGCGCACAAGGTCGCGGCCGCCGACGCCTGGGACTATGTCGCGGGCTATGCCGCCTTCAACGATGGCAGCGCGCGCGACTGGCAGCGCCACAATATCCAGTTCACGCCGGGCAAGACCTTTCCCGGCACCGGCGGCTTCGGCCCGGCGCTGGTGACGCCCGACGAGATTGACGATCTTGCCGCGCTGCGCGTCCAGACCCGCCTCAATGGCGAACTGGTGCAGGACCAGCCGGTCAGCGACATGATCTGGGATATTCCCACGGTCATCGAATATGTCACCGCCTTCACGCCATTGAGCCCCGGCGACGTGATCGCCACCGGCACGCCCGGCGGCGTCGGCGATAAGCGCACCCCGCCGCTCTACATGAAGGCCGGCGACAAGGTCGAAGTGACCATCGGCACCATCGGCACGCTCAGCAACCGCATCATCGACGAACAATAACAATCATCAACCCGCATACCGGGGGAGGACAGACCATGCGTAACATCCACATCACCATTGCGGCTCTCGCCAGCGCGAGCGCCATCGCGATCGCCGCGCCGGCCTTCGCACAGGACGCGCCCGCGCCCGAACAGGCGGCACAGCCGGCGGACGATTCCGACATCATCGTCACCGCCCAGCGCAAGGCGGAGAAGGTGACCGAGGTGCCGATCTCCATCACCGTGGCCAATGCCGCCCAGCTGGAACGGCAGCAGGTCAACACGATGAACGACCTCAACCGCATCGCGCCGAGCCTGGAAATCCAGCAGGCGCCCGGCCAGAATACCGGCGGCGGCGGGTCGATCCGCGGCATCGGCACCCAGACCTTCTCGGCCGGCGCCGTCGCCTCGGTCGGCGTCGTCGTCGACCAGGTGAGCCAGGGCAATGCCAATATCTCCGACCTGTTCGACGTCAGCCGGATCGAAGTGCTCAAGGGGCCGCAGGGCACGTTGTTCGGCCTCACCACATCGGCCGGCGTCATCAACATCACCACCAATGCGCCCGATCCGACCGGCTTTGCCGCCCGCGTCCGCACCGAACTGTCCGACGCCGGCACCGCCGGGTCCAAGTTCGGCAACCAGATCGTGCAGGGCATGATCAACGTGCCGCTGGCCCCCAATGCCGCGCTGCGCCTGTCGGGCGTCACCAATTTCCGCCAGGGGCCGAACCGCAACGCCACCACCGGCGACTATAACGACACCAACCGTTATGGCGTGCGCGGCCGGCTGCTGTGGGAGCCGACCGATCGGATCACCGTCAACCTCAATGGCGATTATGCCAAGAGCAAGATCGTCAACGGCGGCGACTTCTTCACTTTCGTCAAGAGCGACTTCGCCGATGAACTGTCGAGTTGCGGCGTGACCGCAGGCGAAGGCAATCGCACCTATTGCACCAGCGACCATTATGTCGGCCATTCGGAAAGCTATGGCGGCTCGTTGCAGCTCGATTATGAGGCCGATCCTTTCACCCTGACGTCGGTGACCGCCTATCGCGGATCGACCGAGACCGGTTATGGCGCCGCCAGCAACGTGTTCCGTGCCGACTCCCATGCGCTGGAAGTCTACAACTCCCCGGTGAACCGCCGCACCAGCCTGTTCACGCAGGAATTGCGCATCAGTTCGCCCGCCGACCAGTTCTTCGAATATACCGCCGGCGCCTTCTATTCCAAGCAGGTGCAGAAGCGCGATGCGGAAACCGTGACGGTTCAGCTCGACCTGCCCGACTTCATCGTCCCGATCGCCAGCACGACGACCGACGCCAACAAGGTAGTGGATGAATCGCTCGCCTTCTTCGGCCAGGGCACCTTCCACCTGTCGCCGACGCTGCGCCTGATCGCGGGCGGCCGCTACACCGTGGATCGTCTGTCCCTCGATACTTTCGGCACGGTCGGCACCACCACCGTGCTGGATGTCGCCAAGGCATCGTGGAAGTTTGGCGCGCAATATGACCTGGCACGCAACATGATGGTCTATGCGACTGCCGCGCGCGGCTTCAAGGGCGGCCAGATCGCTACGCCAACCGGCGCCAATCCCTATGTCGTGCTGCCCGAAATCCCGACCTCCTACGAAGCGGGGCTGAAGAGCACGCTGTTCGGCGGCTGGGTCGCGGATCTCAGCATCTTCTACAGCAAGATCGACAATTTCCAGGCGCAGCAATGCACCGTCGAGGATGTCGTCATTTCCTGCGCCCAGACGAATATCGACGGCGTGAAATCGCGCGGCGCGGAAGTCAGCTTCTTCGGCAAGGTCTTTGACGGCCTGTCGCTCAACACCGGCTTCATCTATTCCAAGGCGACCTATCCGGGCGGTTATCTGGGCACTGACGGCACCAATATCGGCGGCACCCAGCTCGCCTATGCGCCCAAATACAAGTTCACCCTGTCGGGCGAATATGAAGCGCCGGTCACGAGCCGCCTGAAGGGCTTCCTGGCAGCGGATACGGTGTGGAAGTCGCGCATCCGTTATGAAGCCAATTCGCGCGAGGAAACGACGTTCCGCCCGCATTGGCTGGTCGGCGGCCGCATCGGCCTGCGCACCGATGACGATCGCTACAGCCTGGCGATCTTCGGTCGCAACCTGTTCAACGTGCATGAGCCTTCGCTGATGCAGAGCGATTTCCCGTCCGACGGCACCGCCAATATCGGCGCCATCTATGGCCCGCAGTCCTTCCGCCAGATCGGCATCAGCCTGGACGCGAAATTCTGATCCTCCTGAGGCGGGGCGCCGCTGGTGGCGTCCCGTCTTTTTTCCTAATCCTTCTGGCCAGAGGGGACATATGAAGCCGATCAGGGACGCCATCGCCGCACTGGGCACCGATCTGGGACCGGACATACTCGGCCAGTGCCGGGCGCTGTTCGATGCCGAGCAGGCGGCGCTGGCGGCGGCGGTGCCGGTGACGCAGGCCGACATCGCCTATGGCCCGGACGCCCGCCACCGGCTCGACCTCTATGCCCCCAAGGGTGATGCCCCTGCCCCCATTCTGGTCTTCGTCCATGGCGGCGGTTTCCTGAAAGGCGACAAGGGCAGCGCCGACGCCTGGCCCAATGCCAATGTCGGCCGGATGGCGGCGGAGGCCGGCTTCCTGGGCGTCGTCATCAATTATCGCCTTGCCCCCGACCATGGCTGGCCGGCGGGGTCCGAGGATGTCGCGGCGGTCGTCAACTGCCTCAAGGATCATGCCGCCGAGCATGGCGGTGACCCCGATCGCATCGTCCTGATGGGCACATCGGCCGGCGCCGTCCATGTTGCGGGCTATTTGAAACTGGCGGGTGCCGATGCGGTGCGCGCCGCCGTGCTGCTGTCGGGTCTTTACGGCTATACCCCGCTCGATCCGCGCGACATGCTCTATTATGGTGAGGCTTCGCTCTACCCGGAGCGCATGCCGCTGGAAGCCATTGCTTCGACCGACCTGCCGCTGCTGATCGCCTGCGCCGAGTTCGACCCGCCCCGCTTCCAGGCCGAGTTCCTGAGCCTGTTGCAGGACCGGCTCGCCCGCCATGGCGCCATGCCGCGCGCCTTCATCCAGTCGGGCCATAATCATTATAGCATGGCCATGCATCTGGGCACCGCCGACCGGCGGCTGTTGCAAGAAATCTGCGCCTTTGTGCGCGAAACCACTGCCTGACAATTATAATAGGAGAGACGGAACATGCTGGATCGCCGCACCCTTCTGGCTACCGGCGCCGCGCTGAGGGCCGCCCCTGCCATCGCCGCGCGCAAGAGCGCCACCCCCAATTTCCCCAAGGGCTTCTACTGGGGCGCGGCCACTGCGCCGCATCAGGTCGAGGGCAATAATATCGCCAGCGACCTGTGGTTCGTGGAGAATCAGCAGCCGACCGTCTTTGCCCAGCCTTCGGGCGACGCCTGCAACAGCTTCGCGCTGTGGGAAACCGACCTCGATCTGGTCAAGGCCATGGGCCTCAACGCCTATCGCTTCGGCATCGAATGGGCACGGATCGAGCCGGAAAAGGGCCTCTTCTCCCAGGCGATGCTCGATCATTACAAGGCGGTGATCGACGGTTGCCATGCGCGTGGCCTGGCCCCCATCGTCACCTTCAGCCATTTCACCGCGCCGCGCTGGTTCAGCGCGCAGGGCGGCTGGACCAACCCGGAAAGCGCGCAGCTTTTCGCCCGCTATTGCGACAAGGCGATGCGCGCGCTGGGCCAGGGCATCGCCAGCGCCATCACCCTCAATGAACCCAATATCCTGCTGCTCCTGAAGC
>ERZ1292629.2892-Hain-H43-01um-R1-2892-length-13884-cov-9_pt1 | contig 13884 bp, 12 predicted proteins | sample MGYA00564399_ERZ1292629 | MGnify/ENA primary metagenome ERZ1292629 (study PRJEB36523, sample SAMEA6512636) | groundwater metagenome | collected 2019-01-08 | study: AquaDiva: Metagenomics assemblies of 32 groundwater samples
TATATTTAAACTTGTTTATTGACTAGAATTTCTTATTTGGGATGTAGCCGCAATCACCAAAATATTATTAAACCTAAAAAAATAATAAATTTTATGGAAACTAAAAAGGATGATAAAATTGAAGAGAATAAAAAAGAAGATAAGATTGAAGATAAAAAAGAAAATCTTCTTGAATCAGGAAGATATGCATTTCTTGGTCCTGAAAATGGAGATATTTCCATCGAGAACCTAGAATTTCTTTCCGATAGTGGAAAAAGAAGAATTTGGAAAGTTGAATCCATGGATGCTCAAAGAATTGTTTTCAAAGTTATTAAGTTCTAATTCTAAAAGAATTAACTAATACTCAACTTTGCTTTATTAGTAATAACATTCACAGAACGAAGCCAAAAAGTTGCATCTAAATCTCCATCGGAGTCCAAGTCTTTCTGAACACTTTCTCCAATTCCCAAGGTAAATTTAGGTAGCCCACTAACAATAAATTCTGCTTGCGTTGGACTTGATTCAACCAGAGTTACAAAATACTCATTTCCTCCAATAGTAAAATAGGTTTTATCATCTTTCAAGACATCTACTATATTTTCCTTAACAATATTCCCAAGCTCATATGTTTGACTCGTACTTGGAACTGAAGTAGTAGTTGTAGTCGTGACTAAACCCTCGTCTGCACTTCCTCCTCCTCCACGATAACTAAATTTACTCACCTTATTTGCGCATGCTCCCGATTCACACATCTCTTCACAATCATATTTTTTGGAAAGTCGCTTTTCTTCTTCACAATAATATTCAACTAAAACTTTCCCCGAACACGAATCCTCCGCAAGGTCACAATTTCCTTTAATACATAAATTAACACTTCCACTAATCTGATAATTTAATCCTCCGTCCGAATCACTACATCCTTCATCAACTAATGCTTGATTTCCTTCCTCATTTCCTATAACTAATCCAGTCAATGAAGGAACAAAACTAAATAATAATATAAATCCCATTAAAACTACTGAAGATACAAACGTAACCAACGCCATTTTCTCAATCCCTTCCATTTCAGACATTATCTTTCCCCCCATTTCGCTTTTCTATTTTTTCTTGCAACTAAATAAATAATAAACGAAATAACCATAATCACAACAAGAATGCCAATAACTATATAAATAACTTTCTGTGTTTCAGGAGATACTGGAGAGGCATCTTTAGAACTTCCATTATTTTCTTTTCTTTCTTTTTCAGTTTCTTCAGCATACTTATCAGCTCCAGCCAATCTTGTAATAACTAAAGTCACCTTACCAGAAGTTGCATTTATTTCTTTTAATTTAACTAAAATATCCTTCACATTATCAGAATTCAAATCAACTTGAATCTCTTCTCCCACATTAAGTGTAAATGTTTGTGCCTCACTCTTTATTTCTATCATTGCCGAAGTATTTGTATGATTCTTTAATGTTACAGTATGTGTATTTAAAGAAATATTAAATGATATTTTTTCTCCGTTAGAGAACTCAACAATATTGCCTCCTGATAATTCACCAATAATATACGTTTTAGAACCGCCTCCACCTCCACCCCCGCCTCCACCACCTCCCGAACTACTTGAAGTCGTCGTGCTTTCAACAGGGCAATCAGTACAAGTTATAGTGGAAGTTGCCGAATCAGTTTCCGATGCAGTTCCTCCGACTCCCGTTGCAACTGCCGAAATAGTATATCTACAATTTCCAGAGCTTCCTTGAGTTATTGTCCAAGTTCTTGATTGTTTACTTCCATCAGTCATTCCCGCAAGAGTTTTTGGATTTGTCTGACTTCCTATTGAACATCCTCCAGAATTAGACGTAAATGTCAAACTAACATCAACCTCTCCTCCAGCAGTTACTTCAGAAGTTGCAGTCCATTCTCCACCCATAACTGCGGAAGAAGCAGAGTTATCTAACGTAACTGCCACGTCTATTATATTTACTTTTTTGTTATTATCCACAACATAATTATCAGTAACGGAGTCAAGCATTATTTTTGAGAATCCATTATTTCCAGATTTTACCGCCCTTAATCCAGAAAAACTAATAGTTATACTATTTCCTGGGCTCACAGATTGCCCATAGGATTGAGGATAGTTTGAACTCTCCAGCCAATTTTCTGAATCAGAATATAATGTAGCAGTATTCAAAGTTCCACTAGCATCTCCAGAATTTTGAATTGTCGCACTACATGAAAATAAAGAATTTATTACTACATCTGCCTGTGAGCAGGAAAAACTCGTAACTACAAAACTCGCAGCTGCAGATACAACTCCTAAGCTTAAAGCAAAAGCTAATAGAAATGCAATTGCTATTTGTATTTTTAGTTTCATATTGTGTTATTCACCTTAAATGCCACTAGTTTATTAACATAATTATAGTCATCATCATAGCACCACATCTGCAATCCATAATGCTGGTTGGGCAATGCAGTAATATTCAAATTCATCGAGTGAGATGTGCCTCCAGTAGTCATATATTCAGACAATCTCGTATATTTACTCGAATCTCCAGAACAATATTGTGAACCACCAGAGCTAGAACATGAAGACCAATTAGTCCCATCATAATATGAACGATAATTATTTGAAATCCATTCAGTTAAATATGATGAACCATTGTAATTATATCTTGTATAATTGCATGCCCCTTCAACCGATGCTGATGATGAATTTGAAGAATTAGTTACATTCCAATTCCAACAATTCCAAGTATAGAAGTTATTATAATTTATGAGATAAATGGAGCATTGAGCATTTTCCGAAGTTGTTGCACTGAAAGAAATACTAGTATTATATGTAGAATTATCAGTTATACTCATTGCAGTAATATTAGGAGCAGTGAAATCCTTTACTCGTACAGTTCCTCCAGTAACGGCTACACTTCCAATAGTTGCTTTAATATAATAATCTCCCTTACTCCAATTCGTTCCATCACTCTTTTTAATTTGAAGATTTGCTATTCCACTACCATCCGTTGAAGTAGGAGAAAAAGTCGCTGAAGTATAACTTCTACATGATTCAGTCCAGCAATTAGCAGTGTTAGAATACTGCACATCAGTTATAGTCACTGAAGCACCAGCATTAGAAATATCTTGCACATAAAGTCTTATTGTAATATTTTCATCCTGTGTGAAATAATACTTCCACATTCCATTTGAATCTGTATTTGAGAAATATCCACTATATCCACTTCTTCCTTCAAACGAAACTCCACTCCAATCCTGCACTGAAATAGATGAATCAGTATCCTTTGTCCATTCTGCTTGAATATAATTCCATCCAACTCTCCATCCCCCCGAAGGAGCAATAATAGTTATATTCCCAGTTCCAGTTATTTTACATTGTCCAGAAACTGCCGAATCACAACTACCTCCAGAAGAATTTACTATAAATCTATATTCTTCTTTAGTACTCTGATAATTATCATATCTCCACTGATAGAGTTTAGTTAAATTCCCATTTGCAGAAGCACCATTTGGCTTCGTCAAAGTCACAGTTGCGTTCATATTTGCACTTGTCAAAGCATAACTTCCTCCCGAGCTCCAACTAATTGTGAATGGCACTGTTCTAAACGACAGCCAACCCGTTTGAGTACTATTATCCGAATTATCTTTCACAAGTATATTCAAATAATGATACCCTCCCCAACTTCCCCCGCCCCATGCACCATTACTTGGACAAATCGTAACATTATTTGTAGAAGCATTAAAAGAGGTTAAATTACTTCCTCCATTAATTGTATAATTCGAATAAGACTCTCTGGATTGAGAATATCCGTTCCAGGTATCTTCATAAACGCTCGTTATTGAATAATTACCCCATAAACGTGTAGATGAACTCCAATCAGAATCATATACATCCAAGGTGGTATTCACGCACTGTTCAGAATCCACATTATAATTATTAGTATTTACTTGAACTCTAAATGGTTGAACATTAAACCACAAATATCCTGTTGAAGTTTCTCCACCCGAATTATTTAATGTCAACTCTCCCCAGTAATATCCCGTTGGCCAGCTTCCATTCAAATAAGTTACATTTAGCAATCCAGTTCCATTAACCACTCGAGGAGTAATATTAAAGTCAGTAGGATAATTAAATTCTCGAGAACGTTGAGTTGAAGAATCCCACGTTCTCAAAACAGAACTAACTACACTCGTATTAATATAATCAGACTCGTTATATCTCGTGCCCCCATAATAACTCCACTTATAGTTCTTTGTCGTTGTAACGTTAAAGTACATTGGCTGGTTTCCTCTAATTGTATATTTATATCCTGTTCCTGAAGAATTTACAGGTTGTGTCTCAACATAAAATGCCAGTGTATTAAACCATGCACTCCCAGTATCAGTATTATTAATATTCAAAACCACAGAATAATATCCAGTATTCCAACTTCCCGAAGTCTTATTTATTTGAATTATATAAGGCGTAGCCGTGGTTAAGTTAGCACTACTACTCCAATAACTTGGACTTGATGAATTAACATTTATTGCAGTTGCACTGTACTCCGAAGAGTTCAATTCTTTACAAGGCCAAGTTTTACAATTTTCTATCTTCTTTACGCTTATCGAAACATTTCCATAAATATCCTGCCCGCCAGTATCAGAATTCCACCAATTAGCCCCGGCCTTATTTATTGTAACGAACAAACTAATATTTTCCAAAGAATTGAAATAACTCTTATAATTACATGCACTTGTGGTACAATCAATAGGTTGTCCATAAACATCCCAAAGCTTAACTCCAAACCATGCATAGCCATAGTCAGTATCTCCAGAGGAAGTCGTCGCCTGTAACACTGCCCTATAATATCCAGTCTTCCAAGTACCATTAGAAGCATAACTTGCAGGCAAACTTATTGAACCAGAACCAGAAGTTATAGAACTCGAATTTAAAAGAGAAACATTATATCCAGAATCAACTGGAGGCCATATCCATTCCCCATCTCTTCCCTGATATTCAATTCTTTTTACCGAAACACTACCTTTAATTCCAGAGCTCCCATAGCTATTCCACCAATTACTTCCTGCTTCATAGAGTGAAAGAGTAAGTGTAACATTACTAGTAGGATTGTTTTGCCATGTCTGACTATATCCATAAAGATAAAATGCTCTTGATTCAAATCCCCCATATAAGATGGAAGTTGTTCCATCTGTCCCTTGAACATTAATTTTAACAATATTCATTCCCCCGCTCCATTTAGATGATGGTTTAATTGTACAAGTATATCTTCCCGAATTATCACTAGCCTGACATGTGGACGCAGAAGTATTCAGAGTTTGCACCATTCCAGATTCAGCATTTTTAGCTTCTACAACAGTCAAAGTCGCATTGCTTACAATTTGTTTAGTTGTAGTATCTGCATTACATTGAGAGCCCATACCATACGAACTTGAATTTCCAGTTCCATTTACCGCCGTTGCTTTACCAAGAGGATTATTTGCTTGAGTCAACTGAATTTCAAAATACACCGTATCAGTTGTTTTAAATTGCCAGACATAATGATATCCTGAATTAGAACTGGAAGCACTATCCTTTGGAACAACACAAGCATCATAAGGATTAACTATAAACTTCGTCTCTGTTCCAAATGAACGATTATTTCCAAAAAGATAAACATTATACAATCCTCCCGATTTTGGAACATCCATTTTAATCAATTGCGTTGTTGAGTTCCATTCCCACTCATTAACACTATTGGAAGAATTCACGGCATTATAACTAACTTGAGTATATGAAAAATCAGAGCCATTCATATATGAAACAACAAAAACTTCTACCTCGCTTAAATTAAATCCACTACTTGTTTGATTATATGCCGATAGAGATAAATAAACATACTCATTAGTCCCAAATAATTCTTTTATACTCTTATCTTTATCCGTTGATTGTGCAGACATAACCCCTGAAATCACATCTATTGCCCTTGAATCAATTTGAGTGTCACCCGAATATGAAAGAGAACTATACATAGTATACTTACCAATTGTTGATGGTGAAGTCAATGAAAATTCATAACACCCAGATTTACCGCATGAAGCATTCCAATTTGCACTTGTAGAATTAACTGCATTATTTAGTCCGTCCTTTAGACTAATACTAAATGAAGAATTAGATATACTTCCTATAACTGAGCCATTCGAACGATAAGTTGGAATTGCCTCAAATCTTAATACACTATTTGGAAAAGAACTATATTCATACTCAAATCCTGAACTTGCACCTTTCTTATTTACCGATAGCATCCAGTCCTGCACCTGGAAAGAGGTCGTGGAAGCAATACTTCCATCTCCAGTTTTAGACACATTAAGATATGCAACATATGTTCCATAGCTAAATGTAATACTATCAACTGTAAAAGAAAAACTATTTGAAAATGAATTTGTAGCTGTCAAAGTTGTTGAAGGAATTGCTTTTACAGAATTTCCTGCCGAATCTGCAATATATCCTGAAAAAGTATAACTTTCCAAATCAGAAGCATTTACAATTTCAATATCTACCTTTGCATTTTCTCCAAGAGCAAAAACATTCTTCATACTACTTAAGTCATCTTTCATGTATAGAGTATATGAAAAAGGGACAACTGTAAATGAACTAAATGTCTTAAAGTCAGCCAATTCCACAAAATAGCTCCCATATGAAGAAGGAGCAGTTAGAGAAGTTGTGCATTTTCCATTGCTTCCAGTCATGCAACTAAAAGTCTGAATGATTGCCTTTGTTGAATTTCTTACACTCCCACTAACAGTCACATTCGCAATATAAATTAATGAGTCTCCTATCACTCTCACTGCCTCTGCCTCAATGCTCATAGTTTCACTCGGATTATACACTGCTTTGTCAGAACTAACGCTTAATGTGTCAAGCGTTTGATTCACAACCGTTATATTCAATCGCGAAAATGAGATATTTGAATTCAAATCTAGATATTCCGCCCTCAACGTGTACGTTCCGGCAACTGCGGGAGCAGATACATTTGTAGTATTAGTATAATAACTACTTCCAGAATAAAACGCCCCTACACTATCGGTAGTAAATGTATAATTACTTATTATACCTGAAGAATTAGAAATTGTAAAATTAACAACTGCATTTGCAAGTGCCCGAGATAAAGAAACCACCGTTCCATTATCACTATAATTTGCCTGATAAACATACCCTATAAACGAAATTCTTTCATTGGTCACAAAAACAGAATCAGGAACGGTAAAATATACATCATTTATGTAAACACTTGCACTCCCCAATTCAATCAGCATAACAACTCCCAAAAACAATACAACTAGGAAAATAATATTCTTCCTTTCCATCTTTTTTACTATTTATCGATAGTTTTCTTAATTATAAACCTTTCGTCAACAAAAAATTTTTTCCTTTTTTGATTTCGAATCGGTTTACTGCTAAAGAGGATTTATTTATAGTAATACCTCATAGCTTGCTGTGGGGATAAAGATTCAGCAAGAATAAGATATAATATTTTAAAATACAATAAATAATAACGTAATTATCAGATAATAACTTTTAGTAGAGAAATTTCAGGAAGAGAGGTTCAGTATTATGTTAAGATGCCCCACTCCGAACCGCAGTGAGGATTTGCCCTCAGGCAAACCTCTTGGGGTGGGGAGCTTCACTGAACTAAATTTTTTTGCAGGAAAGTGTTACACAAGACTTTATGCAATATTGGACAAAATAGGACGATGAATAAGATAATTATTTAATGTTCAATTTGCAAGAGAGAATTGCACCCAAGACTTTTGATTTTTAATTCTAAATTTTAAAAATCTCCGTCGGATAATCGGCAATTGATACACCCAAATGAGCACTAAAGTCTTTCCTCTCTTTAATAATTTTTTTAAAACTCTTCAATGCAACTTGAGGAGTATTATTATTCTTACTTATGTGAGATAGAATTACATTTTTTAATCTTGCATGAAAATGTTCAAGAACTGCAAGTCCTGCCTGACTATTTGAAAGATGTCCAGTATCTCCGCTCACCCATTTCTTAAGAAAATAAGGATACGGTCCATTTTCTAACATCTTAGGATCATAATTTGATTCTAAAAATAAAAAATTAGACATTCCAATTCTTTCATTTACATTTTTACAAGCAACTCCCACGTCGGTAATTACAGATACAACTTTATTTTTTTCTTTTATAGAAAAAGAAACAGGTTCATTTGCCTTATGATTTTTTTCAAACGCTTCTACTTCCAATCCTCCAATATTTATATTTTCATTTTTCCCAATTACATTAATTAATTCTTCATTAGAACATAAAAATCCATTTTTTGCAGTTCCATTTGTTGCATAAATTGGAATATTTAATTGTCTAGCAAAAACATCAGTTCCACGAATGTGATCTACATGTTCATGTGTTAAAAATATCCCTTTAATCTTCCGAGGATTTAATTTTAGTTCATTCATTCTCAAATTAATTTTCTTTGCACTTATTCCAGTATCTATAAGAACTGCAGATTTCTCGTTTTCAACATAAAAACAATTTCCCGATGATCCAGATGCAATTGCTGTAACTTTCATTTTTCCCTCTTAGTGTTATCTCAATCCGTTTTGCCTATTTAATCATTCTTATTTTTTAGGCTTTCAAACAAATGCACAAAATACTCTTCACCTGACTTTTTAGTCATTTTCTCGACGATAAGTTCAGGAGTAGAATGTGCTAATCTACCAAGAACAGGATTATGGTCCACAATTAATTCATTATTTTCATCAAGTCCTTTTGCTTCAATTCCATCAATTCTTGCTCTTTCAGGCAGAACTTTTTGAATTTCTTGTCCAAGATGTGTTGCAACCACAAGAAAACAATTTTTCTTAATAAAATAATCTGCAGTTGCTGCAATTATTTTTCCAGCAACTCCTGGTTCAGTTACAGATTCAATTTCATCTGCTAAAATTAAAGTTTTATTTCCTGTCTTTATCTGTGACATTTGAGTAAGAAGTGTTTCAAATGCCCCCTTAGAAGCTGAGCCCTTATTTTTAGCGAAATAATAGACTTCAGAAAATAACGGCATCTTAATTTTTCCATTAATAGGCAAACCAATTTGCATTAAACTAATATTTTGAATAATATGCTCTAACAAAGTAGTCTTTCCTCCGCTATTTGCTCCAGTTAATATAGAACATCTATGATTAGAATTCAATTCAAATCCAATTGGTTGAGCATTTTCCAAGAACATATTCTGTGCATTTTCCATAGTTATATCGTCGGTAATTGTTATAACTTGTTTATTTTCTCCAATCCATTTTGCAATTCCAGATTCAAAATCAAAAACTAGCAATTCTCTTTCAATTTCATTTAATAATTTAGGAACTTGCAATAATTCTGCAGAATATTTTTTAATCTTTCCAGCTTCAGATGTAAATCCCTCTATGCTTTGAATTCTAATTTTCTTTTCCAATTCATTCTCATCAATTTCAATTGGAACCTTTTCTACAAAAATATCTTCAGAAAATCCAGAATTCTTTATCAATTGTTGAACAATTCTTTTTAATTCATCCGGTAATGTTCCCCTACTCAGAGCATTCATCAGAACCGCCCCAGAAATTGTAAGATTTTTCATTTTTTCTTCCAATTCAGCATTCATTTTTTCACAAGCATTCTCAACATTTCTTCTATCCAGAACTTCTTTCTTTCCAATATTAACTAATTCCATTAAAGGAATTATCTTATTTATCGTCGATAAAATAGCTTCACTTAATTCTTTTTCTTTCATCAGTTCAATTATTTTATTCCATCCAGAAATTTGACTAACATATCTTTCCAAATAAACTTCATTTTCATTTTTCAAAAATACTGCTTGAGCTAATTGTTCTAAAGCCATAGTATACTGCTCGCAATTCAAAACTTGCACAACATCATAAACCTGCAATTCCATAACATCTCCCTCAGAGATTAATAGTTTGCAAGGACATCCCATTTCTCTCAATCTTAAAAATGTCTGTTCATCTTCAGTAACTACAATAATACTATAGGAAGGTTTCCAACTTGGTCTAGGCGCTTTAATTTCTTTTAAAAATTCTCTTTCATTTCTTTTCAAAGAAGAGAAATACATTTGTCTTTTATTCAATATATCTAATTCTTGAGTAAAATCAAAGAATCCCAAGAGCGAAGAAGTATCTGGAAACTGAAAATGCCTAGCAATATCTGAAATTACTTTTCCATGCACAACCTTAGCATCATTTGTCTTATACAAACTTCCCGAATTTCCTCGTATGCTAGTCTTATTTATATTAAATGGAGAAAGTCCATTCTCTATAATAAACTGAATCATCTCTTTTTTCATATTTCTTCCTAACAAACACCATTTTAAAGTATTATTATAGTCAAAGACATTGAAAATTGAGTGTTTGTCTTTAGCTATTAGAGGAAGACAAAACAGTTTTTGGCTCAAACAATTTGGTCTTCCTGTATATACTCAAAGAAATTACATAATGTTTAAATATACACATTTTAAAAAATAATTATGGCAAGAAAAGAAGTATTCACATGCGATTATTGCAATCTTCAAAGTCCTTCATTTTCAGAAGGTTCAGGAATTCCATTTAATCTTGGCTGGAGAGTTCTCAACTCATTCGACTTCAAGGCATCTCATCAATATAAACACGAGACTATAATGAAGCACTTTTGTTCAAATCATTGTCTTCTCGCGCATGTTCAAACTTTTATCCAAGAACAAGAACAAAATCTAGTCTCAAAAGGCAAGGAAGCGATAGTTTTAAAAGTCCCTCAAAGTCACTAATTTTAAGAGGGATTGCAACCTCAGAATGCATTTTCTGAACAACAATAATATGGCTAGTAAAGAAGAAAGACAATTTTATCCAGGAATGATAACTGAAGTTAATTCTGATTATGTTAGAACTATTGTTCAGGTAGGCACAGAAGAACGAGAACTTTCTTTTCCTAGACAAGTATTAGCATATCATCGATTATTCACCAGAGGAGACAGATTTAGATATTTTCCAAGTTCAAGAAATGAGTTAGGTATATTCAACATTGGAGATTTTGAAGTAGTTGAGCTTGATACAACTCCAACAATCCTTCCCCATAATTTTCTAAAAAGTTTATGTAATCCTTCTTCTGAGGATTTAGGAACTTTAAAATAAAAAGGATTAAAAACATAAAGTTTAAAACCCCCATTAATGCCCATATTCTAGAGTCGAGGAGCTGACTTCGGGATTTGTTATTAAATTAACAAAAGTTGCTAAAATATCAACTTTAATTCTGAGGAAGGTCCGGACATCAGGTCATTAAATTGACAGACATGACTCCCTGAAAAGGGAAAGGTCGTAAGGCCTAGCAACATAACAGAAACGACACCGCTTTCACTGAGCTATGAAATATGCATTGAGCTGAGAAGTGAGAGATAGGATGAAACGGATGCCTTCATGGATGCAACCGCTATAACCGCGGGCTTATGTTAAATCACGTAAGTGTTTAACATTCAGAGAATTGCAAAATTCTCTGCAGACAGATGTCAGCACAGACTATTCGTTTAACCGACGAAGTCTGACAAAATCTGGCCTACCTCGCAAACACGCAAGTGTTTGGGACTTCGCGGATTCGCAAGAATCTGCGTTGTCGACTCTATTTTAATTAAATTTTAGTATCTGAAGTATAAACTGGGTGAACACACTCGGAAAGTTATTATCTAACGTTCAATTTAAACCATTTTAATGCATTGAAGATAATTTATTGAATTATTAATAATTATAGACCATCCTTTGACTTATACAGAATAAGATATCTATGTTGAGTTGCCTTGCAGATTAAATTTATTAACACTCACTAATCTAGCCAAATATGCAATATCTACTTAAATCTCTAGAAGAAATTGATGGAACTAGAATACTAGGGGTTGAACAAATACCTTCTCTTCTGGAACAACTCTTTGGAAAAAAATTTGATTCAGGTCATTTCTATAGAGAAGGAGTATTTTGGTATTCCTATCCTAAACATGAAAGAGTTTCTCATCATGCAGGATTAATTCTTAAACAAGTTGAACGTCAAATATTTCCCTTCGAGGTTTATGAAGCACTCAGAAAACAAGATACTTTTTAATTATACCAAGCACCATAATTTTTTTAAACATCATTTATTCATCATAAAAATGTCCGATTTAATAAACAAAGTAATAAACGTGAAAAATTTAGCTTCTTCAAGATTCGACGATTTCATTGAAAATATAAGAGCAATTTTATACGGAAGAAGACTTACTTCCAGACAAGACAAGGTATTTCGCGAAGAATATTTACGCAATCGCATCGAAATTCTGGAAATGCATACCGATTTAATTCGTGACGCTGCATTGCTAGAAAGAGGAAGTTATCTTGCACCAAACTATACTAATAATGTTGTACGCGAGCAGAGCAGTCATGACAAATTTATACGACAAAATTATTTTCGCTTTCTTCAAGAGGATTCTAAACAAACACTAGGATATTATGAATATTGTTATCAAGAATTCCAAGATACCTTAAGAACTCTCTTTCCCCTATGGCCGAATATGCGTTAAGATTATTTTTCCAAAACCAAATCTTTAAACCAAGGTTGTAAAACCGAAGTTAAGGATTTGCTCAAGGCAAATCTTTAAACCTTGACTGTCAAGGAAAAGTACTAAGATTTGCCCTAAGCAAATCTTTAAAACCCCTTATATCTCTTGTGAATTTATGGCCCTATAGCATAATGGGAATGTACGCGATTGAAGCTCGCGCTATCGGGGTTCGATTCCCCGTGGGGCCATTTATTTTCCGTCAATACCCCGATGCTCTGCATCGGTTGGGATAAAAGCTTAAGTAACTGAAACTCCCCTTTTTTAAATGGAAATTGAACATGCGTGCCATTGTACTTATAGAATTAGATATCATATGGTTTTTGTTGTTAAATATAGAAAACATATGCTATTACAAAAAGTTCCTCTCGAAAGATTTAGAAATATATTAACAGGAATTGGAGAAAGATATTATCTTAAATTTGATGCCATTGGTGTTGATGAGGATCACTTCCATATTGTTGTTGGTGCCGCACCAAGATATTCACCAAGTCACGTTATGCAGATAATTAAAAGTATAACTGCTAAGAAAATATTTGAAGATTATCCCGAAGTAAAAGATTTTTTATGGGGTGGAAATTTTTGGACTGCAGGAGGACATATAGACACGGTGAGTGAATTTGGAGGATTAGAAAAAATAAAAAAATATGTTAGAGAACAAGGAAGAAGTGAAGAGCAAGTGTCTTTGTTATCATTTGACTAGTTTTAGATGCCCCGATGCTCTGCATCGGTTGGGAGCTTCACTTTATACACAATTAGGCTGATTGTATTACTCGTTTTCCTAATTGTGTATTAGAGGAATAGGGTACAAAATACAGTATAATTACCCTAATCCTCTATAAATAAGATTTTGCTCGTTCAAGTTTATAGGGATTAGAAAAACCAATTTCCTTAATCCACTTCTTCAAATTGTCTTGTCCATTTAATCCAAAACGATAACCTAAGTTTCTACTTTTTTGTTTAAATTCCCAGATTTTAGATACTCTAAACCCATTTTGTTCTAAAAGAAACTTAACTTGCTCAGCTAAAGTTTTACTTATCGTTGTTAATTCTATGCTCGGATATTTTTCAATTCTAGGTTTTTTAACTGCAAAAACACTTCCGTCTGTGTCAAATAATCCTCTAATAAAATATTTTGCGAAATTCCAGTTATCTTTTATAGCATCAGGAATTACTATTTTTAGACTCTTATTATGTCCGTAGGGCATATTCAATTTATTTATCAAAAAAAGACAATTCTCTTTTGAATTAATTACTACCTTAACTCCCCAGTTTTTTAGGGTATAATTCTGCAATTTTCTTATTTATCGA
>ERZ1292629.2896-Hain-H43-01um-R1-2896-length-13874-cov-5_pt1 | contig 13874 bp, 16 predicted proteins | sample MGYA00564399_ERZ1292629 | MGnify/ENA primary metagenome ERZ1292629 (study PRJEB36523, sample SAMEA6512636) | groundwater metagenome | collected 2019-01-08 | study: AquaDiva: Metagenomics assemblies of 32 groundwater samples
GTTGAACTCCAGCATCCGGTAAGTGGTTTTGTTGCGGACGCCCCACCGGAGCGTGAGGTCGTTCAGTGTTTGCCCCACAGCGATTGTGGGGAAAAGGAGTAGTACTGCAAAAATTGCTCTCACCACACACCTCGCAAAGCTGGCTAAACTATAAAACTAAATGTTTACAAAGTCAAACGAAAAATCTAGAATCTTGCTACCAAATACGAAATCCGGATACGAATATACTAATTCGTATATTTGTAATAAATTTGTATTTCGTAGCCCTGTTAGCTTTATTTGAGCTTGTTTAAAAACACTAAGCCTTTTTCTTGTGCGCGATTATGCGTGATTTTGTGGTGCCAAAGATTACCCACGCCGTAGCCAGCCATGATTGCTGCAACTACGCTGGAGGTAAAAACAATACCAATAAGCAGGAAAAGCGCGCCGAAAAAACTATGGTGCACATGATAACCCTTAACAACTAAGCGGATATTCGCGCCGCGATTTTTTAAGAAAGCTTCCGCCCAATGATGGGCGAAGTAAGAAACCGTGGCGGAACTCAAAATTGCCGTTGCGTATAGCATATTTCCAGTTTAGCCTAAGTTTGCTTTTTTTTCAATTTTTTTGCAGCCGCCCTTGCGGTTTCCTTTTAGAATTTAAAGCTGCCGTTGCTTTTGAAAATGCAGAATGGTATACAGTATCAGATAAATGAAAAATATATTTAGGATGAGCGCGACTACATAAACCAAAGAGATGGTTCGCAGCGTCGAATTTCTGGCCGCAAATGCTGTCTCTGTGGATTGGGTTACGATCACGCCCCAGCCGTATTTGCGGACAGGTTCATACGCAGCCAAACGTTCTTCCTTCTCGATCGGATTGTATTGGATTTGCGTTCCGCTTTCGCCGCGCAAGACTTGCTCTATGATCGGCACTTTGGAGAAATTCTCGATCTCGCCTTGGGGATCGAGTTTCGGGTGGGCAACCAGATTGCCGTGCTGATCAACTACATAAACCAATCCTCCTTGGCCGACGTCGATGTCCTTCAACCAGTCCAAAAAGCGATCAGGACGGAGTTGGAGAACGAGAATGCCTTTAAGCAGGCTTTCGGAATCCGTGATTGGGATTGCGACTGCAACTACGTTGATTTGAGGTTCAGCGGTGCGCCGGTAGATTTCTGAAACATAAGGCTTGCCGGTCGCGGTGATGCCTTTATACCAATCTCGGAAAGCAAAATTTTTGCCTACGGCGCCTGTGAGTTCCGGAAAATCCGCCGTTTCCGTGCCTTGGGCATCAGCCAAAAATATTCTGTCCAAAAATGGTTCCTCGGTGAGCGTTTTAAAGATGCTCAAAAGATCGATCGCTTTATCCCAGTTGCCGGCCAAGATCGCTTCGCGGACGCGCGGATGATCGGCAAAAGACTCGCCTAGGTGGATAAGGCTTTCTAATTTTTCTTCAAGCGCGAGCGCGGTCGGGAAGGCGATCGCCTCGCGGCGGCTCAAAGCCCGCTCCGTTAGTTCGGTTTTGACTTGTCCATAGCCGTAAGCGGCAGTAACAATAAGAGGGGAGAGAAAAAGGACAAAAAAGAATATGTAATACAGCCGCCGGTGCGGATGCGTGGGAGCCAAAACACGTGCGATCCAGGTGATCACGCCTCAATTATACACTATCTATTTATTTAGATACGGGTTCGTGTGCTTGGATTTCGTATCCTTGACGGGAAAGCGCTTCTCGTTCCGCTCGATCACCTTGGCAATGGCTTCATCAAGGTTCACGTTGTGCTCGCTCGCCAAGAGCGCAAGGAACCAATAAATGTCGCCCAAATTATCTTCGAATTCCCCGAAATTATCCGCGATAACTTTTTTCAATATTTCCGGATCCTGTTCCCACTTTACGATGTTCCTTAGCTCGCCGATCTCTTCGACGATTCCCAGCAGCAGATCTTTGGGATTATGAAATTGCCCCCAGTCACGCTCTTCGGCAAACTTTTTTATCCGTTCCTGGAACTGGTTCATAGGGAAAGTATAGCAAAAAGCACTTAAACCGAGCCTAAAAAGCCCCCAGATAAAGTTAAGCTACATATGTAGCTTAACTTTATCTGGATATGAAGGAAGTTGGTTTTTACTATTATTTTCTACTTACCCCCCTGTTTTTCAGAAGTTCCGCAAATTCTTTTTGCAGGTGCTCGAGCTTGGGATTTATAACCACCTGGCAGTACGGCGCGGTGGAATTCCGTTCATAGTAATTCCGGTGGTATGCTTCGGCCGGATAAAATTCTTTGAGCGGTTCCACCTCGGTTATCACCGGCGCGCCCAGTTTGTTCGAACTATTCAATTTTGCGATCAAATCCTCCGCGGCTTTTTTCTGTTCTTCATTTGCATAAAAAATTGCGGAGCGGTACTGCGTGCCCACGCCGTTGCCCTAGCGGTTCTTCGTCGTGGGATTATGCGTGCCGAAAAAAACCGTGAGCAAATCATTATAGCTGATTTCTGCGGGATCAAATTCGATTTTTACCGCTTCGGCGTGGCCGGTACTACCTCCGCAAACCTGTTCGTAGGTCGGGTTGGGGACAGCACCTCCTGTGTAGCCAGGCATAACGGAAATTATCCCGCGCAATTCTTTAAAAACCGCTTCCGTGCACCAGAAGCAGCCCCCGCCGAAAACTGCCGTTTGTGTTTTTTGCTTATCCATGAGTATAAATTATAGCCAGCTAAGGTTTCTCGCGCCGGTTCCAAAGCTTGTAAAAAATTATTTTTATTCTGAACTTCGCCATCTGCCATAGGATGCGCAGGAGGAATTTATAAATTTTTAGCCGGTCGCGGAGTTTCATGGCGTCTCTACGAAATTACGAATTTTTTGTGAATATACGAATTTATATATTTTAGTATATTTGTACCCTTTCGTATTTCGTAGCGATTACAAGAACTCTTCCCTGTAGCACTCCGCGCAATACACTATCTCCGGGCGTTCGGGCGGGAAAGTTGTTTCAAATTCATTGGGACAAGCCGCATCGCCGTGAAAATGCTTTGAGGCATTTTCATAGGTCTTGGCGCCATCCTGCGTGCTCGCTGTTTTGCCTTTGCATAAACAATGGCGTTTCCAGATCTGCAGGCCATTGCGCATCGCCCGCCGTTCGAGATGCCTGCAGCTAGGACAAAGGCGGGGGAGCGCGATATTCATCTGTTTATAAAACGCTAGTTCTTCCGGTGAAATCCGAAAAGCGGTCGAACAGCCGTGGTTGCACCGCGGCCGCCTTGGTCCTTCGGCGACGGCGGCTCCGCCCTCCTCCTTCGCCGAAGCTTCAACGGTCGAAGCATGCGCGCACCCGATGATCTCTTTAGTGATCGACTCCTGAACATCTCGGATATGGTCCGGCAAATCTTCCGGCAGAAGTGTGGTTTTATAATCCCGCGCCGGGGGTTCCTGCCAGCGCAAGCCCTCGGCTTCAACTTCTTTTCTTGTCTTCGGATACCAGTCAAAGGCAAAAGATTCGTTATAGGCATAAGCGGAAAGTTCGGCGGGAAAGAATTCGCCGTAGCGGTAAACTCTGCCCTTGGCGTCGCGGTAGGGCATCTCATTCATCTGGGCTTTGATCTTTTTGACCAGCGCAAAATATTCTTCCTTGCTGTACTGCTTGTTAAGGATGCAATATTGCTTGTTTCTAAGATTAATGCAACCAAAAGCATTAGAACTATTTTCCGACCAATCGCAATACTGTATATTGTTTGAATTGCCACTGCCCGCGGAAAAAAGACATTTTTGGGATCGCATGGTGTTAGCTGATTCGTAGAGCAATTCCGACAAATCTCCACCTGCTGTGACATCATAACTGTCTTTGAGGTTGAACCCTCCGAAAAATAGGTATTTACAGTTCTCTACTCCATTCAAGGCGGAAAAACATACTTGGCAATTTTTGCTGTCGCGGATAATGTCGCCCGAGACGTTTACGCTGTTTAAAACGTGCGCATATCGATGCGGAACGGAAGCGTAGAGGTTTTTGAACTTGTCTTTTGCTTCTTCTAGTCGTTTATAGCTGCCTAAATCCCAATATTTCATTGCTTCTACATATTCATCTTTCGCAACTCGTTTGTTCCAAATCCAGTATTTTTGCTTGCGGAGACTCGTGCAACCAAAACAATTTGAGCATCCTACGCAATCATAAATGAATGACGAGTCTAAGCATTCGGTTGAAAAGTAGCTAAAACTTACGCGATATAGTCGGCTGGAATGCAGAGCTTCATACGCGTGATCAGAATTGTCGGTTATGTAGGCATCAAAGGAGTTTTTAGATAAGAGGAGGCCATATGAATTTTCTGAATTTTCGGAGAAAAAACACTTGAAGACGAAATAGCAGTTTTTGGAGTGATGCGTCGAATTTGAATAGTCGCAATTAATGTTATTGCTACCAATTAAGGCTGGCCTGGGGACGACTTCCATAAGTTTCCTGTATTGGGCAAAGAACGGCTGATTAAAATCATAATCTCGTCCGTAGGTCATCGGATCCCACCTATCGGATTGCCAGCAGGGGCGGCAATATACGGTAAACGGACTTCCGGGAGCCTGGACGGTTATAATGGATTTCTTACAGAGATCGCAAGTGCCTTTATAGAGCGTGCGATCCTCGCGCCAGCTCGACCGGCGCCTGTTCCGGCAGGCGGGGCACCATGTCGGCGGCGGCACGTCGATTTTCTTATAAAAATCAAAGTCGTCCGGTTCTATAACAAAACTTTGTTTACAGCTCTGGCAAATTTTTGTTTCTGCGGTACTCATATTAAATAAGCCTAGCGCAGTTTATGGGGAAAGAAAAAGCCCCGATTCGGAAGAACAAGGGCAGATGCTACCAGTTTGGCAAATTGTAGAATTCGGGAGTAGATCAAACAAAAGCCAGTACTTCTATATTTGTATTTGTTATTCGCCCATTCGTACGAATAAGACCGGGTAACTACTTTCTCATTACCTTTCGACTCAGCTCAAGATTTTTTCCATACGATTTTCCGTATGATTCAACGGATACGGCAATCAGCTGGGAAAAATGTTATAATGTAAGTTCTTTTGCAATGTCCCTACTTTTAGATTACGTAAAGCGCTATAAAAAGATTCTGTTCGGGGCCCTGGCGCTCACGGTAATTAACCAGGTTTTTTCGCTGCTTGACCCGCAGATTTTCCGGCTGATTATTGATAACTACGCGACTAGAGCGCTGGAACTCACACGGAGCGAATTTTTGCGCGGGGTGATCCTACTGCTATTCGGCGCTATCGGCGTGGCCTTCATTTCGCGCGTCGCCAAAAATTTCCAGGATTATTACGTAAATGTCATCGGGCTTAAGGTGAGCACCGAGCTTTACGGGGACGGCGTGAAGCACTCGTTTTCTTTGCCTTATGCCGTCTTTGAAGACCAGCGCTCGGGCGAACTTTTGGAAAAACTGCAGAAGGCGCGCACCGATGCGGCGGCCTTGATTCAAAGCGCAATCAATATCTTGTTCTTTTCGCTTGTGGGCATCGTGTTCGTGCTTGCCTACGCCTTCACTGTGCACTGGACGATCGGCATTACCTATTTCCTCATGATCCCGACTTTAGGTTTCATTACCTTCCTAATTTCCCAGCGGCTCAAAAAAGTGCAGCAGCAGATTTTTGCGGAGACCGCCGAGCTTTCCGGTTCAACCACGGAAACTCTGCGTAACGTTGAGCTTGTAAAAAGCGTCGGCCTCGAGAACCAGGAGACGAAGAGACTGAACGATTTGAATGAAAGGATCCTTGGACTCCAACTCAAGAAGACCAAGCTGAACCGCAAATTGAGCTTTATCCAGGGCACGCTCATCAACGCGCTCCGTTCGCTCATTCTGCTCCTCATGCTTTGGCTTATCTGGAGCAAGATCATCACGCTCGGCGAATTTTTCAGCATACTTTTTTATTCGTTTTTCATCTTCAACCCGCTCGCGGAATTGGGCACCGTCGCCAACCAATACCAGGAAACGCGCGCCTCAAACGATGCTTTCCGCCAAATCTTAGCAATGAAGCCGGAAGCGAAGCCGAAAGATGCAATTGCGCTGGGGCCGCTCGAGTCAATCAAGTTTGAAAAAGTGAAATTTGCTTACGAGAAAAACCCCGTGCTTCAGAACATATCCTTAGAGGTCAAAAGCGGCGAGACCGTTGCCTTTGTGGGCCCCTCCGGATCGGGGAAAACTACGCTTATTAAATTAATTGTCGGTTTATACAGACCCACCGCAGGCGCGTTGCGTTTAAACGATAGCGACGGGAGTAAAGTGGATTACGAAAATTTGCGGCGGCGGATCGGTTATGTCGCGCAAGAGACGCAGCTTTTTGCCGGGACGGTGCGGGAAAATTTGCTCTTTATTCGTCCGTCCGCCACTAATGCAGAATGCATGGAAGCGCTTAGGCAAGCGGAAGCATTGGGCATAACCGAAAGAGGCGGCAAAGGGCTAGACACGAAAATCGGCGAAGGCGGGATCAAGATTTCGGGCGGCGAGCGCCAGCGGCTCGCGATTGCGCGGGCGCTCTTGCGCAATCCCGAACTTATAATTTTCGATGAAGCGACATCAAGCCTCGATTCAATCACGGAAAAGGCGATTACAAGCACGATTCAGAAAATCGAAAAAGCCAGGCCAAATTTAATGACCGTGCTCATCGCGCACCGGCTTTCCACGATTGCGCACGCAAAACGGATTTATGTGCTTGAAAAAGGAAAGATAGTCGAAGAGGGGAATCACGCCAAACTTTTGAGCAAAAAGGGGCTCTATGCCGCCTTGTGGCGGGAGCAGGTAGGGGAAAGATCAAATTAGCCGGTCAATTACGGAGTATAACGGCGATAGGCAATCAATCATGAAACTAAAAAGGGCGGCGGCGAATACCTCACCCAATCAAATACTTCGTCGCGGTTTTCTCGTTGAGAGAAACCACGGGTTAATAATGTAGATAGCGGCCGCCACAACGGCTACTATCAAAAAGCACTCCGCCCACCATCCGGAAACTTCTACCATCGCGGTGGTAATCCAGACGGTGCCACTTACGGTGGCTATAAGAAGCCAGAGTTGTTGCCGCATTTTTAACGCCTCCTCTGTTGCGATTATGCACAATCCGGGAAAAGATGTCAAAGTTTTCTGCAACCTTACTCTGGCATAAATTTTTGTAAAGCTCGTCCCGTTAGTCTAGAATGACCATATTGTGGGAGAGCAAATCAGCCTTGCCAAAGCCAAGCCAAACAAGCTTTTTTATGTGGTCGCGACCGCAGTAGTTTACCGCGAAGCGGACGGGCGCTGCTTGATCTTACGCCGCAGCGAGCGCGAAACCGTGCATCCCGGCAAATGGTCCGTACCGGGAGGAAAACTCGAATGGGGCGACTTGGAACTTCGACGCTCGCACGCGGCGAATGATCATCTGGAGTGGGACCCCGGCGTGCTAAAACGGCTCGTGAAGCGCGAGGTTAAGGAAGAAGCCGGTTTAGAAATAAATGATGAAATCCGGCATATCGACGACCTGGTTTTTATCCGTCCGGACGGTATTCCGGTCATGCTCATGAAATTTGCCGTGCGCTACAAAAGCGGGGAAGTTAAACTCGAACAAAATGCTTTTACCGATTCCGCCTGGATAAATGAAACTGAACTCGAAAACTACAGCTGCATTGGCGGCGTGCCGGAGGAAATTAGGGCGGCGATCCGCATTTTCAGCAATGCCTGACAATCAAAATTTATACGAAGTGGGGATTACAGCTATTGTCGTTAACAAAGACGGCAAGTATTTGATTACGCGGCGCTCGCCGGCCAAAAAAAGATTTCCCGGCAAGTGGACACGCAACTAAAATTATGACTGCTTTCCCCTCGGTTCTAGTTATTTTCGGCGCCACTGGTGATTTAGCGAGGCGCAAGCTCATCCCTGCGCTTTATCATTTGCACAGGAAAAAGCTTTTACCGCCGCTTTTCCAGATCGTGGCTTTCTCGCGCCGAGAACTTACAACCGAAGCGTTCCAGGAAATTGCGCGCGAAGCGGTCAAAAAAATTCCCGAAAGCACTCCCGCGGAGACAGAATCATTTTTGCGGCTCTTCGTTTACATCCAAGGATTTTTCGACCGGAAAACCGGCTATAAGCACTTGGCCGAATTCCTGGGATTTAAGGATAACGAGTGGCAAAAATGCTCGAATAAGCTTTTTTATCTCGCGGTCCCTCCGACCTATTACAAAAAAGTTTTTGCCCAGCTTGCGGCCTCGCGGCTCACTGAACCTTGTCCGCCGGAAGAAGGCTGGACGCGCGTCGCGGTGGAAAAGCCCTTTGGCAAAGATTTGAAGACCGCCGAAGACCTGGACAAGATGCTGGGGCGGCTCTTTAAGGAAGACCAGATCTACCGAATCGATCATTATTTAGGCAAAGAGACGATCCAAAACATCCTCGCATTCCGATTTTCCAACTCATTTCTCGATCCTGCTTGGAACAATAAATCCGTTCAAGGCATCCAGGTGAGATTTTTGGAAAAATTGGGGCTTGAGGGCCGCGGGGAATTCTATGACGGCGTGGGCGCTTTGCGTGACGTCGGTCAAAACCACCTTCTGCAGATGCTAGCCTTAATTACCATGCGCAATCCGGGCGTGTTTGATGCGAATGCGGTGCGTCATGCCCGCGCAGAAATATTAAAAGCTTTGCGTCCGCTCACGAAGCGAAACGTGAACGCGCAGATCTTGAAGGGGCAGTATCAAGGATTCCGGGCAGAAAAGAATATCTCGACGAATTCGCGGACCGAAACTTATTTCCGGATCAAAACTTTCATTGATCTACCCGAATGGTCTGGCGTGCCGATCCTGCTTGAAGGCGGGAAAGCGCAGGATGTGAATGCCGTGGACATCAGCGTTGTTTTCAGGCATAAAATGCCCTGTCTCTGTGTAGGCAAAAAACATTCGCAGAATATTTTGCGTTATGAAGTCCAGCCGCAGGAGCGCATTTCGACCTCATTTTGGGTCAAGCAGCCTGGAACCGAAATGCAGATCGAGGAAAAGGATTTCGCTTTTGATTACAAACAAGCTTTTGCCGGGGCGAATATTTTTGATGCTTATGAGCGTTTACTCATCGATGCGTTTGCGGGCAATCAGACTCTTTTTGTCAGCACGGAAGAAATTATGGCAAGCTGGAAGTTCGTCGATTCCGTGGAAACCGCTTGGAAGAATTCGGAACTCTTGGCCTACAAAACAGGTTCAGCCGAAGCGCGCAAGGCCGTTTTCCCGGAGGCTGAAATCGGCAAGACGATCGGCATGGTCGGTTTGGGTAAAATGGGCAAAAATCTCGCTTTGCATTTGCGTGAGCAGGGCTGGCAGGTCACGGGTTATGATCCGGCGGCTAAATTACCGGAGATAAAAATGGCCAAAAATTTGAGCGAACTTACGCGTTCGTTGCCGCAACCCCGCGTGATTTGGCTGATGTTGCCGGCTGGCGCTGGTACGGAAGCAGGTAAGTTTAAAGAGACTCCGACTGACGCGGTTTTAAAAGAACTCATTCAGTTTTTGGCAAAAGGCGATATCGTGATCGACGGCGGCAATTCTTTTTATGAAACTACCGTGCGCCGGGCGGCATTATTCAAAAAACACGGGATTAATTTCTTGGATGTCGGAGTTTCGGGCGGTCCGCAGGGCGCGCGCGCAGGCGCATCCTTGATGATCGGAGGCGATGCAAAAGCGTTTACTGCAGTCGAAGAGCTCTTTCGCGATCTGGCCGTCCCGGGCGGATATGTTCACTTAGGGAAGTCAGGAGCGGGCCATTTTACGAAAATGGTGCATAATGGAATTGAGTACGGAATGATGCAGGCGATTGCCGAAGGCTTCGCCATTATGAAGCAATCGCCCTTTGAGCTTGATCTGCGCAAAGTGGCGGATATTTATAACCACGGCAGCGTGATCGAATCCCGATTGATCGGCTGGCTCGAAAAAGCCTTACGCGAGCACGGAGAGAATCTAGAAAAGGTTTCCGGCACCGTGGGGCACTTGGGCGAAGGCGAATGGACCGTGAAAACCGCCAAGAAACTCAAGGTTCCTGTATCGGCTATTGAGACCGCTTTCAAGTTCCGTATGCAATCCAAGCGTAACCCGAGTTATATCGGCAAAATTCTTTCGGCCTTGCGGAACCAGTTCGGCGGACACAGCGTTAATTAATCTAAAAACCGAAGCACGAAGCACGAAGCACGAAATTCGAAACAAATTTAAAATGAAAAACGCAAATAAAAAAATTAAAAAAATTCCGGATTTCCTAGCCTCGACTTGCCGTCGAGGCGAGACGGGCGATATTCGGATTTCGAATTTCTGCTTATGATGCGCGACGCGATCAAAAATTTTAATAAGCAGTTTGCGTTCGAGCCGGTGATTGAATTTCCAAATAAGTTCAGCGTGGCCGAAGGTTTCGTAGTCGTCGGCATGGGCGGTTCGCATTTGGCCGCCGACCTTTTGAAAATTTGGCAACCCGATCTTGATCTTTATATACATTCCGATTACGGTCTGCCGCCGCTCCCTGCACAAAGGCTGCGGCACAGCTTAATTATTTTAAGTTCATATTCGGGGAATACAGAAGAGGTGCTCGACGCTTACGAACAAGGTTTGCAGGCCAAGCTTAATCTGCTTGTGATCGCCGCGGGCGGCAAGTTGATCACAAAAGCTAAGGCCGACGGCGTGTCGCACATCCTTTTGCCCGCGACCGGTATTCAGCCGCGTTCGGCTTTGGGCTACAGCCTTCGCGCCTTTCTCCTTGCTTTAGGCGAAGAAGGCGCGCTAAAAGAAACTCGCGAGCTCGAAAAAACCTTAAAGCCGGAAGCATTTGAATCTGCCGGCAAGGAATTAGCCGTGCGGCTCAAAGGGTTTGTGCCGGTAATTTATGCTTCGAGTAAAAACGGGCCGCTTGCTTACAACTGGAAAATCAAATTCAACGAAACCGGTAAAATTCCTGCCTTCTTTAACCTCGTACCCGAACTCAATCACAACGAAATGACGGGATTTGACGTCAAGGACAGTACGCGCGAGCTTTCGCGTCAGTTCAAGTTTTTATTACTCAAGGACGTAGAAGATGAGGAGAAAAACCAAAAGCGAATGGAGATTTTGGAGAGTTTATACCGCGCCCGCGGCCTTTCCGTGGAAGCGATCCAGATGAAAGGTAGAAATATTTTTGAAAAAATGTTCAATTCACTTCTCTTGGCGGATTGGACGGCATTGCACATCGCAGAACAGTACGGCTTAGAGGCAGAACAGGTGCCGATGGTGGAAGAGTTTAAAAAACTAATCGCTTAAGGCAGATTTAAAAGCCTCCGCTAACTTACGCGGAGGCCATAAATCTGGATTTTTTTGACTCGCCTGCGGGCGGCGGCCGCTAGGGCCTGCCGGCGCACTACCGAATCGCACTTTAGATTTCCGCAAAGCAAGCGTTCGTGGCAAAGGATCGTCTGCGCGATCAAAACCGCCTGGCGGTAGAGTTTCGCTTCGGGATAAATGGCGACCGGCGAGGTAACTCCATACTCCGGATTCACCATTCTGATTAATTCCACCCTAAACGGCTTGATGAGTATTCGGAACGCTGCCTTGCGATGGCAACTACGATGGCTACAATTCTTCTTACTTTTACTTGAATCGTAGTTGTACGTTACCCGTAAGCGCTGGTTGAGCCAGCTGAACTCCACAAATCGCTTAATTTGAAACAAGCTTCCTCCTGCTGATTTGATTTTGCGGCTCGGCGGGCAGCCAGTCAATGTGGAAAAGTTTTCCAACTGGCGGAGTATAATTAGAATATGCCTGAATTTTTCGACGTTTCACTGGCGCTTTCGCCCCGCACAGTTGTCTATCCTGGCAATCCCAAAGTGCGGTTCAAGCCACTTAAGAGCAAGACCTCTTACCTAACGGAGATTACGCTCGGATCGCACACCGGCACGCATGTGGACGCGCCGCGGCACGTTTTTAAAAACGGAACGGGTATTACCGGATTAAACCTCGGCAAATTTTTTGGACCGTGCCGCGTGCTCGATTTAACCAAATCTAAACAAAGCATTTTAAAAACTGATCTCGAAAAACTCCAGATCAAACCTGGCGAACGGATACTCGCTAAAACCAGAAATTCTCTGCGCGGTTTCAAAAAATTTTACAGCGATTATATTTATTTGGACGGCGAGGCGGCAAAGTGGCTCGCAAGCCAGCGGATCGCCTTGTTCGGCATTGATTATTTATCCGTAAAACAGCGAGGGAGTGAAGATGTGCGTCCGCATACAGAACTTTTACGAAAGGGGATTCCCATCGTGGAAGGCTTGGACTTGAGTAAAATCAAAGCTGGCAAATACACTTTCGTGGGCTTGCCGCTCAAGTTTGTTGGCCTCGACGGCGCACCGATCCGCGCTGCGCTTATTGGTTAAGAGTTAGCATCAAAAAAACGTTTGTTATACTAAATCCCATGACTATTGACGAATTTCGCGCAGTCGATTTGCGCGTGGCCACAATCCTTGAAGCCAGCCGCGTGGAGGGTTCGGATAAACTTGTGGCCTTGAAAATCACGGTCGGCGAGACGGAGCGCGAGCTTCTGGCCGGCATCGGCAAGGCCTATGAGCCGGGCGAGTTAATCGGCAAGCAAATCGTCGTCGTTTACAACCTTGACCCTAGAATAATGATGGGCCGGGAAAGCCAAGGGATGCTTCTGGCCGCTTCCGGGCCCGACGGCAAGCCAGTTCTACTTGTGCCCGAAAAAGAAGTCGAACCAGGAACACGCATAAATTAAATTCGAAGCACGAAGCACGAAATCCGAAACAAATTCGAATGACAGAAGTTCATAAAAAATACGACCTGGAAAAACGAACTTTTGAGTTCGCAAAAAGAGTTAGGGATTTTGTAAGTAAACTTCCGAGGACCGTATCTGCTATCGAGGACTGTAAGCAGCTTGTGCGTTCATCTGGTTCTGTCGGTGCAAATTATATTGAGGCCAATGAATCTTTGAGTAAAAAAGATTTTTTACTCCGAATTAAAATTTGCCGAAAAGAAGCCAAGGAAAGTAAATATTGGCTTGAACTTCTTAATGTCGACAAGAATTTACTAGCTGAACACAGCTATTTAATAAAAGAAGCAACTGAACTAATGATGATTTTCAGTGCTATTATGAGGAAGTCGCAATAAGTTTCGGATTTCGATATTCGAATTTCGAATTTAAGAAAACTATGGATATCTTCGCGCACGGACTCTGGACAAATGCAATTTTTGAGTCGGTTGCCCGGGTAAAGCAAAAAACTCGATCCCGGCGTGAAATTTGGCTGGCAATTTTATTTGGCGTTGCGCCTGATATTTTTGCTTTTGGCAGTTTATTAATAACCAATATTGTTACAGGATTTGGAAACTATATGTTAATTCCCAGCTATGTTTACGGTCTTTACAACTTCTCTCATAGTTTGCTGATTTTTATATCGGTTTTCATAATTGTTGGGGCTATACGCGGACGTCCGTATTGGCTGCTTTCCGCTTGGGGATTACATATTTTAATAGATTTGTATAGTCATTCGAGATCTTTTTTTGCCACTCCATTCTTATTTCCCTTATCGTCTTTTACGGTAAGCGGCATAAGCTGGGATACGCCGATATTTTTCGCACTGAACTACATCGCTTTAGCGGTTGTTTACTTGTGGCTATATGCTTGGCGGAAATCAAAAGTTGCTCAAAATGAAAATCACCACTATACTGGACATCAATGAAGGTAATTAAAATCGCGGTCTTCATAATCATTGCCAGTTTACTTTTAGGCGGAGGTTTATTCTTGAACTCCGGCTTGGAACAAAGGGCGATCAGCAAAGGTGAAGAAGAACAAAAACAAATGGCAGAAACAGAGGCAGCCTTAATGGCAAAACTCATTCGCGAGGACGTGCAAGTCGGCACTGGCGCCGAAGCGAA
>ERZ1292629.2901-Hain-H43-01um-R1-2901-length-13868-cov-5_pt1 | contig 13868 bp, 12 predicted proteins | sample MGYA00564399_ERZ1292629 | MGnify/ENA primary metagenome ERZ1292629 (study PRJEB36523, sample SAMEA6512636) | groundwater metagenome | collected 2019-01-08 | study: AquaDiva: Metagenomics assemblies of 32 groundwater samples
TTCCCGCCCAGTCGGTACAGCAGCCGACCCCGCCGGTGGTATCAATTCCACCGGCCCAAACCCCAGCTCCTGCTCCTGTCGCGCCTCCCCAGGTGACGGTGAACATTCCGGACCACATCCAGGTGGATGCCACGGTCCAGGATGTTACAGCGCCGTCCGTAGTTCCGGCTCCCAGCCGAGAGCTGACGCCGGACGAAAAAGTGGACCAGTTCTGGGATCGCGAGCTCAATCGCAAGCCCTGAATCACACCCGTTAGTTTGCAACCCCGTTCATCGGGGCCATCGCAAACGGCGGGTTTTTTTCTTGCTCAAAATTGAAAAAAACATCAAAAAAAGCTACTATACAGCAGTGATTTATCTCTCTAACAGCAGAAAAGAAACCCAGAAGATCGCCTCGGATTTAGCCGCCAAAATGAAGAGCGGCCCGTCTCGCCGAGGCGTGCCGAGGTCGGACATTATTGCCTTAGAGGGGGAGTTGGGCGCCGGCAAAACGACTTTTGTGCAGGCATTTGTTAAGGCATTGGGCATCAAAACGAAGGTAAAAAGTCCCACATTCAACATCGTTAAAAAATACGAAATTCCTTTCAGTTCCAGTCGCTATTCGCCAGTCGCTATTCGCTATCTTTATCATATTGACTGCTACCGCTTAAGAGACCATAAAGACGCTCTACCCATCGGCATCAAAGAGATCTTCAAGGAAAAAGGAAATATTGTTCTTATCGAGTGGCCCGAGCGGATAAATAAGATCTTACCGAAAAATATGACCAAAGTTCATATTGACCACATCGGAAAAAGTAAAAGAAAAATAACCGTTAAGAGATGAAGAAATTAGTTTTAATCGACGGCCACGCGCTGGTTCACAGGGCGTTTCACGCCCTGCCGCCCTCAATGAGCTCGCCAAACGGCATTCCCACCAACGCGGTCTACGGCTTCGTTTCCGTCTTGATAAAAACCATCAAAGATCTAAAGCCGGATTATATTGTGGCTACTTTCGATCTGGCCGGACCGACATTCCGCCATGAAGAGTTTGCCGAATATAAAGCTCATCGGGAGAAAGCTCCAGACGACCTCCATGTCCAGGTTCCGCTGGTCAAGGAAATATTGGGCGCATTCGGAATTCCTGTCTACGAGAAAGAAGGTTTCGAAGCCGACGATCTGATAGGTTCCATCGCCGAAATAACCAAAAAAGAAAAGGACGTTCAGACCATTATCGCAACCGGAGATCTAGACACTCTCCAGCTTGTCGAAGGCGACCGGGTTGTTGTGCTTACGCTCAAAAAAGGCGTAACCGACACCATTATATACACGCAAAAAGAAGTCGAAGAAAGATACGGACTGGAACCCGGACAGATGGCTGACTTCAAGGGCTTGAAAGGCGACCCATCCGACAATATTCCCGGTGTTCCCGGGGTGGGGGACAAGACGGCATCCGCTCTCATTCAAAAATTCGGGAACATAGAAAGTTTATATAACGAAATAGAAAGCTATAAAAAGAATCCAAAGAAAAAACCGAAAGCCCCCCTGACGCCGAAACTGATAGAAAAGTTAAGCGAGCACAAGGACATGGCCGTTTTTTCAAAAAAGCTGGCTACGATAATCAGAGACGTCCCGATCCAGTTCGATGTCGCCCGCGCCGAGTGGAGAAAAGGAATAAAAAAAGAGGAGCTTGGTAAAATGCTGCAGGACCTGGGCATATACAGTTTGCTTAAAAGGATCAACGAGATCGACCTGCCTGCCGGCAGGCAGGCGGACGGCCCGGAACAACCGTCTTTAATGGGCGACGTCTCTGATGCCGTCGAAGTGGTTTCTCTCGGTTCTCATAAGCAGATCAACAAGCTGATAGACAAGATCAGGAATAAAAAGTCGTTTGTTTTTGACATTGCCGTAGATCCCGATCTTCGAGGTCCCGGACACATTGTTTTTGCTCTGGACGACAAAAAAACCGAGGCCGTCCCGTGGTCTTTGCTGGAAAACGACAAAGAAATTTTCACCGCGATAAGCGCGGTCTTTGAAGACTAAAAAATAAAAAAAACCGGACACGACCTGAAAGAATTGTCCAAGACGCTTCTAAAAAATGGCATCCATGCTTTCGGTTTGGATTTCGATACCAAACTTGCGGCATATCTGCTCAATTCGGATATTAAGGACTATGACTTGGATAGGATATATTTTGTTGAATTTAACAAGAATATCGACCCTAATCCCTTGAAAAGGCCTGCCTATATTCTTGAGCTCAGGAAAGTCCAGTGGGAGAAGCTAAAATCGCTGGACCTTCTGTGGGTGTTCGAGAAAATAGAGATTCCGCTTGCTCCCGTTTTGGCCGAGATGGAAATAAGCGGGGTTAAAATTGACAAGAAGGCCATTAAAAAATTGGCAGAGACGACATCCAAAGAAATAGCCAAACTTGAAAAGCAGATATACAAACTCGCCGGCGAAGAGTTCAATATCAATTCCCCCCAGCAGCTTTCGGCGGTTTTGTTCGAAAAGCTTCGGCTAAAAGGCAAGGTGAAGAAAACCGGAAAGGGCGCGATATCGACCGCGGCCGCCGAACTCGAAAAACTATCCGGCGAGCATCCAATTATCGACTTGATACTTAAATACAGGGAACTTCAGAAGCTTTTTACCACTTACATCGAGCCGTTTCCGGGGTTTGTCGAAAAAGACGGCCGTTTAAGGACAACCCTTAACCAGACCGGCACTACCACGGGCCGGCTGGCCAGCCAGAATCCAAATCTCCAGAACATTCCCATCCGCACCGAGCTTGGGCAGGAATTCAGAAAAGCGTTCATCGCCGAAAAAGGTTACGACCTTGTTTCCTTCGACTATTCGCAGCTTGAGTTGCGCATCGCCGCCCACATCTCGGGCGACAAAAAAATGTCCGAGGCGTTCAAAAGAGGGGAGGATATCCATACCAGGACCGCGGCTGAGATATTCGGTGTTGCGCCCGAAAAAGTCACGCCCAATATGCGCAGAGAGGCGAAAGTTTTTAACTTTGGCCTTCTTTACGGCATGGGCATTCTTGGGCTCCAAAGAGCCGCTAAGATAACCAGGGAACAGGCCAGGGAATTCACTGAACGCTATATGGCCGAATTCTCCGGCGTTGCCCGCTATATGCAGGCGATGAGGGATGCTGTCCATAAGGACAGATATGTTAAAACGATCTTCGGACGCCGCCGGCAGTTCAGAGAAATTGACTCGCAGGTCATGGAGGTTGTCAGGCAAGCCGAGAGGATGGCCATAAACATGCCTATCCAGGGCACTGCAGCCGATTTGTTGAAACTGGCCATGATAAAAATAAGCGGCCTGATCCACTCGGAAAATAAAGATGAAGACGTCCGGATGCTTCTGCAGGTTCACGATGAGCTGCTGTTCGAGGTCAAAAGCGAACTTGTCCGGGAGTGGAGCGGGAGGATCAAGGATATAATGGAAAAAATTTGGAAATTGAACGTACCCTTAACAGTTGACGTAAAACATGGTATAAATTGGGCCGAAATGAAAGATATCCTAAATGAATAAGATCTTAGAAAAAATAAAATTTGTCGTTGATCATTCTGTTTTTGTAAAAATCAACAGAGAAAAGCTTGTTGAATTTTCGAAAGGTTTTGAACACGGTAAGACAAATCATTGGCTTAGCCAAGCGCCTTTTGATTTTTCTGCTCTAAATAAGGACGAGGAGTTAAGATTTACTTTTGTTTTCAATACTTTGAGTTTTTGTTATTGGGGCGAGCCGAAATGGAGAGTTGAGCATGAAGGGAAAGTTTACGATGGGGCTTGGGCAATGGTTGTTGCTCTTGGTAGGGGAATGAGAGAAGGATTTCCTCTAATTAACTTTGAGTACTGCTCTAAAATAAGCAGAGATGATTTTTCCGAGATTTTGAGGGGAAATGTAGAAATTCCACTTTTTAAAGAGAGGTTAAACATACTGCATGAAATAGGGTCGGCTATGGTTAAAAAATATAAAGGCGACCTTGCATTATTTCTAAAAAAGGCAAATGGCGATGCTTTAAAATTGCTGAAAATGATAGTTTTAGAATTTCCGTCATTCTACGACAGCTCTATTTATAAAGATAAGGAGATAATTTTTCACAAGCGGGCCCAATTATTAGTTTCAGATATCCATCAGATGTTTAAAACGCAAGGTCTTATTTCAAGAAACGTTGAACAGCTTACTGCTTGTGCTGACTATAAGCTTCCGCAAATAATGAGGAGATTTGGAATTTTGGAATATACAGACGAACTTGCTAAAAAGATTGATAATAAAACCGAATTACCCCATGGTTCCGGAGAGGAAGTAGAAATTCGCGCCAATACGATTTGGGCCGTGGAACTTATAAAAGAGGAGATCAAGAAGCGAAATCCGGAGATAACTTCAATGGGTATTGATGATCACTTGTGGTTAGCCAGTCAAGAGAAATTTGCTGATGAGAAACCATACCACAGAACAAGAACAGCCTCCTACTAGTTGTTCGACTGCACAATCGACCCGTATAAATTTTATGAAATAAATTTTCCCATATGGATCTACAAGAATTCAAAAAACAGTATGTTCAACAGGAACTTGGAGTTAATGAAAGTTTTGGAAAAATCCATGTTTTCATTGACTTTGGAAATGTAAATCATTGGTTTGAAGAAGATCGACAAGATCATGACAACAATCCTCTTAAGGACAACGAGAAACTTGTCATAAATTTACGAAAACTTAAAGAATTTGTTGATTTATTTTCTTTGGACTCGAGATTTTATTATGGTCATGACAGACAGAATTTAAAGTCGATCGGATTTATTCGTGTAGCCAGGGATATATTTGGTAAATACCGCGTTTTTACCAAACAAATACAAAAAATAAAACATTACTTAACAAACGACGAATTTAGTTCGAATACACGCGATGTTCATGAGGACAGAGAAGGGAAGTATATACTAATTCCAAAATGCAATTTTGATGTGGAGATTGCAGTAGATGCAATTAAACATTCCGATAAATACGACACGTTCTGCCTTTTATCCAGCGATGCCGATTTTGTCCACCTGGTTCGATTTCTAAAGACCAAAAAGAAAAAAGTAATACTAATAAAAGGAGGTTATATTGTCAGCCAGTTGAGAAAAGAAGCAAGTTTAGTCATAAACGCCCAAAATATCAAGAAATATATAGCCGAAATAAAGCAAAGACCTGGCGATTAACCAGGTCTTGCGGATCGTAAACCCGTATCCACGGGCAGGTAAGATTATAGTATCATATTCGGAGATGAAAAGTCAATAATTATCAACAAGTAAAAATTTAATTATGCCGGAACTACCAGAAGTCGAAACAATAGTCAGGGAGTTAAGGAAGAAGGTGGTCGGTTTGAGAATAACCGATGCTTGGGTTGACTGGTCTAAAACCGTCAAACAAGCCGGCGGTATCGGGAGTTTCAGGAAGCAAGTGAAGAATAGGAAAATATTGAGCGTCAGACGGAGAGCAAAATATATTATTATGGATATAGAAGGGGCAAAGACCCTGTTCATCCATCAGAAAATATCCGGCCACCTGCTTTACGGAAAATGGACTTTGGCTCGCCGAAGCTCTGAAGCGAAGGCGGCAACATGGATAAGTCAGATTTCTGGCCCACTGCGTGACGACAGGCAAAACGGATATATCCGTTTTATCTTGTATTTGAGCAATGGCTACCAAGTGGGCCTTTCTGATTTAAGAAGGTTTGGAAAGGTTATCCTGGTGGATGACGATAAGGTCAAAGACTTAAAAGAAATCAGCAGTCTTGGCCCGGAACCGCTTGAGATAAATTTGAGCCGGTTCAAAAAATTATTTGAAAAAAAGAAAGGACGTCTGAAGCCGGTCTTAATGGACCCGACTTTCATTGCCGGAATAGGCAACATCTATGCCGACGAGATACTCTGGGCCTCCGGTCTGCATCCGCTCTCTCGTGTCGAGAACCTGAACGAAAACGACTTGAAAAGAATTTATGCCGATACTGTCCGAATACTCAAGAAGGCCATAAAATATAAAGGTTCGAGCATGGACGACTACAGAATGCCTTCCGGCAAAAAGGGGAAATTCCAGGATATTCAGAACGCATACCAGAAAACCAGAGAGAAATGTTCCAAAAAAGACGGAGGCGTGATCGAAAGGATAAAAGTCGCTGGCCGTTCAGCCCACTTTTGCCCCAAGCACCAGATGTTAAAATAAATCCGAAGCACTAAATCCTAAATCCGAAACAATATCTAATTTTGAAAATTCGAATTTAGAATTTGTTTCGAACCTCGATATTTGGATTTCGAATTTTAGAGTTATGAAATTCAACTTAAACAAAATTTTAATACTAACCGGCTCTGTAGCGCTGATTTTTATTGTTTCTTTTTTTGTCTGGTGGAACAAGGAGATAACCGTCACCGGTTTGAATCCCTGGCAGGCCCAGTCCGGGTTAAAGAGTTCTATCAGCGGCCTTGAGTGCGCCAACGCCGGTCGCAGGCCTTTGGCTGTGATGATGGCCGGAGACCCGGAAACCCGGCCGTTGGCGGGCATCGGCCAGGCGGATATCGTGTTCGAGATGCCTGTTACACCCAACGGCATCACCCGTTTTTTGGCCGTTTTCCAGTGCGAGGACCCCAAGGAGATCGGCTCTATCCGTTCGGCAAGGGAGGACTTCATTCCTTTAGCCGCGTCGCTTGGCTCCATATATGCCCATTGGGGAGGCGAAAAAGAGGCCTTGAACAAACTCGACAGCGGTATCATAAACAATATCGATGCCATGAAATATGAAGGCACGGTATTTTACAGAAAGAATTCCATGCCTCGTCCCCACAACGGCTTTTCCTCTATTGGCCTTCTTTTGGCTAAGGCCGAGGCGTTGGGCTACGGGTCGAAAGACACCTTTCAAGGATATGCTCACGGCAAAGACGAAGTTAAAAGAAATCTTTCGAGTATCGTCTCCACGATAGAGGTCGCTTACCCGGGCCAATACCAGGCCACTTGGCAGTATGACGAACAGACAAACTCGTATCTGCGGTCCCGGGGCGGCTCGCAGGAAAGAGACGCTAATTCCGGAGAACAGGTCCGGGCCGATACCGTAGTGATAATGGAAACTTCATCCCGCGTATTGGATAAGGACTACATTAGCGTAGATGTTGTCGGAGAAGGGGAAGCCGTCATTTACCAGAACGGCTCAAGTATGAGCGGTCAATGGAAGAAAGACCCTTCCCAAACATCTTCAAAGTTGTATTTTTACGACACCAACGGCCAGGAGATAAAACTTGTGCCCGGAAAGATCTGGGTCGAGATAGTGGTAAGTTAAAAGCGTAAAATTATGACCATATTTTTATACGGGCAGGACGGGTATCGGCTCAAAAGGGGGATAGAGCAAGTCGTGGCCGGCTATAAGAAAAAATATCCCGATTATCTGAACTTATTTTCTTTTGACTTGTCCGATAACGAACAAAAAAGCAGGTTCGAGGACTCGCTTAAGACGGCATCTTTATTTGAAGAGGCCAAACTTATTATTGCCCGAAATGTTTTTGCGTCGAAAGACCTGTCGCTGTGGGTCAAAAAACTCTTATCCGAACACGGTACGGATAAAAACAATGGGGTTGTAATGATCGTAGAGCCGGCTCCTCGGAAAGAACTTGAAAAGATAAACAAGGAGTTGTTCAAAAGTTTGGCTTCAACGTCAACGACCGTAAGGGATTTTGAATATTTGGACGGCGTGAAATTAGTAAATTGGATCCGTTCGGAATTTGCTTTACGAAATTGCTCTATCGACAATTCTGGGGCTAAAAAGCTCATCGGACTGGCTGGAAACGAGAGCTTTCGTCTGGCCAACGAAGTAGACAAACTCGCCAACCATAGACAAAAAGGAGCCGTCACATCGGAGGACATAGAGCTTCTGGTGACCGCTCAAGTTGATTTGAATATTTTCAACCTGGTCGACGCCATTGTCTCCAAAAACAGGGCCAAGAGCTACGAACTTCTTTACCGGGAAATTAAGAACGGAAGAGACCCCTATTACCTTATGGCTATGATGGCTTACGGTTTTCGCAGTCGCGCCGGCAGATTTTCTTTGGAAGAATTAAAGACGAATTTTGGCAAGCTGTTGGAGATGGATGTCCTTTCCAAGGACGGCGCCTTAAATCTGGTGGATACTCTTTTTGAATTTGTGATAATATAAAGCCACTTGATCGTTAACAAGGAGCAAGCATGGCTGAAAGGATCCGACTTGATCCTAAAAAGCCGGGCAAGTCCGAGGAGGGTTTAAAAAAGGCCTTTCGAGAGCTAATGGTCAGCCAGGACAGGGCCATTGACCATCTGGTCAGGAAGCTTCTGTACGCCAACAGTTTGGATGGGCGGCTGCGTAACCACAGGAAGCCGGCAGGGGAGCTTCATGTATCTGGGCCCGACCGGGGTCGGTAAAACCCGGCTGGTCGAGGTCCTTGCTTATCTGCTGTTCGGTTCGTACGACGCGATGGTCAAGATCGACTGTTCCGAACTTCAGGAGCGCCACGAAATATCCCGCCTCATCGGCGCACCGCCCGGGTATGTGGGCTATAATAACGAGCCCTGGCTGAGCCAAAGACGGCTCGACTACTGGGGATATTTAACCGAGCAGACCGATCCCGAAGTGGCCGACCGCATTCAGGAACTCAATGACAGGATCGAAGCCCTTCAGGCGCAGGCAAAAGAATTCGAAGAGAAGAACGACATTAAGCATGGAGCCAAAGCGGCGGCAAGTGAAAAACTTTCTCCCGAGCTGATTGAAATAAAAAAGGAATTGTTTTTTTTGAGCAGGATGTATGCTGATCTGACCCAAAAAAACAACTACAAACCGGCGGGTTATCCGGCGATAGTCCTTTTTGACGAGATCGAAAAGGCCAGCAAGTCATTATTCGATCTTCTTCTTCAGGTTCACGATAAGGCGAACCTAACCCTCAACGGAACCACCAAAGACGGGAATAACCAGGTATTTTTCCATAATGCTTTGATCTTCTATACCTCCAATCTCGCCCAAAGGCAGATCAAAAGAATGCTCCGGAATTCGGGCATCGGTTTTGCGCCGTCAGCCGTTTCGGATAACGACCTCGAACAGCGGATATATAAAACCGCGCTGGGACAGATGGAGAAGTTTTTCTCCCCGGAATTTCTGGGCAGGATCGGCAAGGAAAATATCATCGTTTTCTCTCCGCTGGCCAGAAGCGATATCAAGGAAGGCCTTGACCGGATCGTTATACCTAATTTCACGGCGCGCTTAACCGGGACTTTCCCGATCTCTCTGACCATTACCGAAAGGGCGAGGGAACTTCTGGTGGACGAGTCGTTTGATTCCCAGAACAAGGCCTTTGGGATGAGGGCAGCCGAAGGGGCCTTTTTGAAAAGGGTAGAAGAAAATCTAATCGCACTGATACAAAAGCCAGCAGAAGAAGGCGGAGTGGTTGTCGGCGACGACGTCTTGATTGATGTTACAGCCGGAAAACTGGAATTTTCGGCCAGATCGAGGTCCGAAAGCCAAAAGATACTGGCAGAATTAACCGGCAAGATAGAGAGGAAAATATCGGAATTCGGCGTCTATACGGACGACTATAAGAGAGTTGCCATATTCAAGTTCAAAAAACCCTAACAGGGTTTTTGTTTTAGGTTTTTCTTGAAAAAACGTTGAAATTAGAATAAGATTATTCTTATCGTATGCAGGATTACCTCCACATAGGCCGGGCTTCGGATCTTAAAGATCCGGGCTCAAAACGGATCTACCGGGCGCTGGAAACTCTGCCCGGACTTTTGGCTTGGTCAACTTTATTTTTGGTGGTAATTTTATCGGCGACTGCTCCCGTTTTTACCTCCATATTCATAATCGCCTTCGATGTCTACTGGCTCACGAAGACAATATATCTTTCCCTGCACTTAAGGGCTTCCTATAACAAGTTGAAACAGAATTTAAAAATAAACTGGCTTGAACGTCTGGAAAAACTGCCGGTTGCCGGCTACCGGCTAAGAACCATCAAGTCGTGGCAGGACGTCTACCACTTCGTATTCATCCCCGTATATAAAGAGGATTACTCGGTGGTATCCGGGTGTATCGAGGGCCTGCTCAAGACCAATTATCCTAAGTCCAAAATGGCCGTTACTCTGTCCTGGGAAGAAAGGGCGGGAGTTGAAACGGAAAATATGGCGAAGGAGATCGAGAAGACATATAAAAACCTTTTTTACGAATTTGCCGTTGTCAAACATCCCGACGGCCTGCCGGGAGAGATGCGAGGCAAGGGTTCGAATACCGCTTATGGAGCAAAATTCGCCAAAGAAAATATCATTGATCCGCGCGGCATTTCTTACGATCACATACTTGTATCTAATTTCGACGTGGACACCGTCGTCTCACCGGAATATTTCGGAGCGCTGACTCATGCTTTTCTTACATCCGACAATCCTTTGAGGGCCTCATACCAGCCCATACCTTTGTATGTAAACAACATTTGGGAAGCGCCGTCGATCGCCAGAGTAGTGGCTTTCTCCGCTACATTCTGGCACACCATCAAACAGGAAAAACATGAGACGGCCACGACTTTTTCTTCCCACTCAATGACGTGGCGGGCATTGGTTGACGTCGGCTTCTGGCAGAAGAACATGGTTTCCGAGGACTCGAGGATCTTCTGGCAATGCTTCCTCCGTTATGACGGCGACTATCGGGTCGTCCCGCTTTACTATCCCGTATCTATGGATGCCAATGTCGCTCCGAGTGTCTGGACCACCTTGAAGAACATCTACAAGCAGCAAAGACGCTGGGCATACGGCGCGGAGAACATACCGTATTTTTTGTTCGGATTCATTAAGAACAAAGCCATGTCCTTAAGAAAAAAGTGGCACTACGGATTCATGGTCACCGAAGGCAATCATTCCTGGGCCACTAACGCCATCATAATTTTCGCTTTGGGCTGGCTTCCGATATTTCTGGGAGGGTCGGAGTTCAACCAAACCGTCCTGTCTTTCAATTTGCCGTATCTGACCAGGTTGATAATGACGCTTTCAATGTTGGGGCTTATATCGTCGGCGGTTCTTTCTATAATCCTATTGCCTCCGAGGCCTCCAAAATACGGCAGGTTCAAATATTTTTGGATGGCGGCGCAGTGGGTGTTGTTTCCGGTCACGACCATCTTCTTGGGCTCCCTGCCCGCATTGGACGCCCAGACCAGGTTGATGCTCGGAAAGTATCTTGGATTCTGGGTGACGCCAAAGGTGCGACACAAAACAGTTGATTATTTTTAACCGGCTCGGCACATCCTCGCTAAATCTGCTCGGTCCGATTAGCCCCGACTTCACATACGTTCGTCGGGTCTGGACCTGCGATGAGCTTTTATCTCCGGTGTGCCCTTCGCCGGTTAACTTAATAATTACTGTGGTAATTCGTGGGTAGTCCTGACTCCCGTGGTTGTCTAAGCGAAACCCCTCCCAATTACCGACCGTTTGCCTCCGAGGGTAACACAATGCTCAAATTAACTGATAATTTGCTTATTTAATAAATCTTAGCCGGAAAATCCTCGAAGAGGAGGAACGGATGCTAAGATTTATTAAGCAAATTGAGATCTAATTTGAGCATTTGTCCGAAGGAGACCGAAGGCGCAGGCAACAGGTCGGAAATGGGAGGGGTGAGCGATTATTCGAAATGGGTAAGCTTTTGGAATTGTTCAAGACGTTCTCTTAATGGGGGATAGTTATTCATTGAAGGATCCTCTTTCAAGATAAGCCGGGCCTCAAGCCGGGCTTTTTTGATGAGTTCGACGTTAGCCAGCGAGGCCATGGCCAAATCGGGTATTCCGGACTGCTTAACTCCGAAAAATTCTCCTGGTCCGCGGATAAGCATATCTTTTTCCGCCAGTTCGAATCCATCATCGCACTCGGTCAGCGCTTTAAGGCGTTTGTTTGTTGTTGTGTCTGCCGTCGAAGAAAGCAGGAGGCAATATGACTGATGTTCTCCGCGGCCGACCCTGCCTCTGAATTGATGCAGCTGGGCCAGGCCGAAATGCTCCGCGTTCTCGACCTTCATTATCGTGGCGTTGGGAATGTCCACTCCAACCTCGATGACCGAGGTCGAAACAAGGATAGAGATCTTCCCGTTTTTGAAGTTATTCATTATTTCATTTTTCTCTTTTGGTTTCATTTTGCCGTGAAGCATACCGACTTTCAGGTCGGGGAATATATCTTCCGAAAGCTTTTTATATTCTTCCTGAACGGCTTTTGCTTCGGCCCATAGGATATTCATCTTGGATTGGCCATTCTTGCCCCTGATCTCTTTGGCTGGGTCAGCGAGCTCAATTCTGGGACAAATTACGAATACCTGCCGGCCCGAGTTCACCTCATTCCGTATGAATTGGTATGCCGCTCTTCTTTTTGCCGGTGAGACGACTTTTGTGACTATCTTTTGTCTGCCCTTCGGCTTTTCTTTGATTATCGAAATGTCCAGGTCGCCGTAAACGGTCAGCGCCAGCGTTCTTGGTATGGGCGTTGCGGTCATGGAAAGAAGGTGGGGGACTATCTCCTGGTTTTTTACCAAAGCAGCTCTCTGCGCTACGCCAAATCTGTGTTGCTCGTCCAATATTACCAGAGCAAGATTTTTGAACTTAACGTCCTTTTGTATGACGGCGTGGGTGCCGATAACAATGTCGGCTTCTCCTTCGGCTATCGCTTTTTTAACTTCGGTTTTTTCTTCGGTCGAAGATGTCAGAAGGGCAATCTTGATCGTATTTCCAACAAGATACGAAATCGTTTGGTAATGCTGTCGGGCAAGAATTTCCGTGGGAGCCATAAACACGCTCTGATATCCGGCCTTGGCGACTTGAAGCGCTCCCATAAGGGCCACGACGGTCTTGCCGCTGCCCACGTCGCCTTCAAGCAAGCGGTTCATGGGGTATTTCTTTTGGAGGTCTTTCAATATTTCCCAAGCCGCTATCTTTTGGTCTTTGGTAAGCTTGAAAGGTAGTTTGGACACGAAATTCTGAATGAACTCCTGATCGAATTTTACGGGAGCCGACTTCAACTGGTTTATTTTTCTTCTCTCGAGCACGGCTTTCAGCTGGAACATAAGCAGGTCGTCGAATGCCAGGCGCTCTTTGGCTCTGTCGGCTTCGTCCAAACTCAAGGGGTAATGGATCTTAAGGAGCGCTTCCTGAAGCGCGGGAAAATTATATTTTTGAAGCAACGGTTCCGGCAGGAGCTCAGGTATCGCAATGTTTTTCAAGAGCGGCTTGATCAGGAACCGCAGGTATTTGGAAGTTATGCCGTCGGTCTCGGGATATATCGGTATCAACCCGCCCGTGTGGGTCAGGTTCGTCTTTTTTATTTCGAAATCCGATTCATCGATCTTCTCATAAGTCGGACTCGAAAGGTAAAGGCCGTGCTTGTCGAGGTTCGCTTTTCCGGCCAAGCTTACGAACGTCCCTTCCTGTAAAGAGTTGGCGATATAGGGTTGGTTGAACCAAACGGCATTCATCGCTCCGGACTCGTCTTTTATGAGCGCTTGGGTGACAAACATCCTTCTCGGAAAAAGCCGTTTGTTGACTATTTTCAGTACTTCTCCCTGGATGTTGACTTTTTCTCCGGCCTGCACGTCTATGATTGGAACGAGACGGGTGTAATCCTCGTAACGGACAGGGAAGTGCCAAAGGAGGTCTTTCAGGGTTTTGATCCCCAACTTGTTGAGCCGCGGCAGGTTGCGCGCCCCCACGTTCTTAAGTTTTTCTATAGGCAGGAATAAATCCATTTCGGCAATTATTTTAACATTCGCTTGGAGGATTTGAAAGTTCACAACAAAACAGCCTTAATTAAGGCTGTTTTGTTCTCTGTGCTGTAATTATACACTTTGCGCGAACTTTTTTCGAGCGGAAACTGAACGAATG
>ERZ1292629.616-Hain-H43-01um-R1-616-length-39325-cov-31_pt3 | contig 13858 bp, 17 predicted proteins | sample MGYA00564399_ERZ1292629 | MGnify/ENA primary metagenome ERZ1292629 (study PRJEB36523, sample SAMEA6512636) | groundwater metagenome | collected 2019-01-08 | study: AquaDiva: Metagenomics assemblies of 32 groundwater samples
GATTCCCCAGCCAGCTTTGATTCCCGAGCCAGCTTCGATTCCCCAGCCAGCTTTGATTCCCAAGCCAGCTTTGATTCCCGAGCCAGCTTCGATTCCCCAGCCAGCTTTGATTCCCGAGCCAGCTTCGATTCCCCAGCCAGCTTTGATTCCCAAGCCAGCTTTGATTCCCAAGCCAGCTTCGATTCCCGAGCCAGCTTCGATTCCCGAGCCAGCTTCTGCAAAAATGTAACCTTTGGCTTTTAAGGAATCGAATCTTACCCAGCCGAGGTTGCCCTCGATTTCTATGTTGCCATCAAAATCGGCAACATTCTCCGTCCCGATAAAATCGCTCCAATATCCGTCTGCTTTTTTGAAGTGGTTTTTTGTTAATTTTAATGTGTTCATGGTTTTTGTATTTTAACTGAGAATCCCCCGCAGATCGCCTCCTCCGGCGTGACTATGCACGGCCCCTCGGTCTTGATCTGGAAGGCGTCGGCCTTGAGGCAATCTCTCCTGTCCCCGCCAGTCGGGCAGATCAGGTACTTCTTCGCCTGTTCCTGGTCTGTCTTCGGAAGGAATACCGCAACTCCCACCACTATCGCCACCATCAGCACTATGATTCCGACTCCGACCAGGTTCGGTATTGTACTTATTGTGCTTTCCTTTTTTTCCTCTTGCATTTTTTCTTTGTTTGTTGGTTGATTTTTTCGACTCAGAGTCCGAGCGAAGCATACTCTATCGCGCAGAACTCTCCGATTTTTTTCCAGGAATCGGTTATCCTTTTGCCCACGTCCAGACAGTCCCGCAGCGTCCGGCGCGTCTCGAAGTTCTCTATGTCTCCCGTCGGCTTCAGCGGCTCTCCTTCTTTCCACTCCGTAGGCATCCAGTGGAGGACCATCGGCACCCGGCCCGGATCCACCCCGAACTTCAGGTACAGAAGAAGGGCGTACCAGTGCAGCTGCTCCGTCTTGTCGGCCATTCCCTTCGTCCACAACCTCCCCGTCTTGTATTCGCCGACCTTCATCGGGTCCTCGTCGAACCCGTCCAGGAAGCCGACCAGCTTTATGCCGTTGAGCTCCTCTTCGATCTTGTACTCCTGGTACTGATACCTCGGCAGGAAGATCCGCAGGTGCTCGAGCGCCTCGTCCTCCTGCTCGAGGTCGTTCTCCACCATTTCCGCCACCTGCTTGCCGAGCAGCATCCGCGGGTTCGTACGCGCCGCCTCGTCGTAGATGTACTTCAGCGCGTACTCCCGCGGCCCCTGGTTAACCCAGATGTTGTACTGGCTCCAGGAATAGTGGTCCCTCGGCCACCTCGGCTCAAGCTTTTTTGTTTTTGATTGCGTTGATCCTTTCATCGATTATTCTCAGCAGCTGTTCGCGTTGATCTTTGGCGTATAGCTTCGACTTCGCTATATTCTCCCGCGCTTTCTCCAGTTCTTTCAAGTCCGTCATCTTCGCTATAAGTGTGAGCGCCTTCGTGTATGTCTCGGACGGTGCCGGCTTGTCTACCGCCCCGGCCTCCTCGCTCGGCGTCGCCTCGTACCCGGCCATCTTCACGACCCAGCCGATCACGTTCCGATAGGCCTTGCCTATCGCCCGCGTCTGGGCCATCGAGAGGATTGCGTACTCGTCGAACCCTTTCTTCTTCGCCTCCTTGCTCGAGCACACGGCGAATCCGGTCGAGATTATCTTGCCTGTCTTGACCTCGACGATCTCCGCCGTCGCTTTCCACTTCACCTCGCCTTCCTTAGATAGATCGACGACGTCAACGATCCTCGGCATTATGCCGAGCAGCCCGCCCGCGAACTGCCAGCCCTCGACCATCACGTAGTCGCGGCCGACGATGTTCACCGAGAGCTGGTTGCTCTTGATGTGATCCTTCAGCACTAGGGCCATCGCCTTGAGCTGCTGCGGACTCCCGAGCGAGTAGCTGCGGATCTGCGTGTCCTTCCGGATTGTTATCGCTTTTTTGGTTTCCATGTCTTTACGTGTTTGATTTCACAGATGGGATCTTCTCGACCACCACCTTCACGCCCGGGATGACTACTCCCGCCAGCGCGACCTTCCTGATCTTCACCTCGTCAGGGATAAGATATTCCCGAGGCAATTTCAAGGCGTCCTCGATGACCACCTTCTTGACCTCCCTGTACGTGACGGTCGCCTCCTCCGTCCGCACGGTCTTCTCCGGCTCCTTGACCTTCTCGATCTTGGCCACGGCCGTCTCCACTTTCATCGTTCCCTTCTCGACTTTCTTCATCACGGCGGCCTTGGCCTCCTCCGACTTCTTAGCCAGGAAGTTCTGGTACTCGACCAGCTTCCGGCGCAGCAAAACCTCGGCGGACTCCAGCCCGTCGATGAATGGCCTGAACATGGCGTTGATCCTCTTGACCCTCTCGTTCAGCGGGTCCACCCACCACTTCCTCTGCGCGTCGATCCTCTTCCTCTCCTCGCCGATCTTGGTCAGCGCCTTGATGGCGTCCTGGTGGTCGTCCTCCGTCTTGAGGACTGCCTGCTCTGCGTACTTCTGCGCGGCCGCCACGTTCTTCCGGATCTTCGGAACGTCGGCTCCCTTCTCCACGTCGCTGATCTCTATCTCCTGCGTTGCTTTTGTTTTTTCCATCTTCTAATTTTTTAGTGAGCTCCGGGCAACCGCGTAGCTCGGGGTCGATACCGTCTACCAGCCGGCCAGCGATGCCGCCTGTCGGCCAGTCACCCTGAGCTCACTGCATCCCTGTTTTTTCTTCCCGACCTGTTGATTTTTTTATTGGAAGGTCTGGGGATGACTTCTACTTCGGGGCGAACATCACGATCCACATCGCCTGAGAGACGATGTAGATGAACGCGCTCCAGAAAACTATCCTCACCCAGGGCCGGTATTCCCGGCGCTCGGTGTACACGGGTCCCGCGAACCCGCCGACGAATCTGTCCTCTTCGACCTCGCGGATAAACAGCCCGATGTTTTTCTTTCTAATCACCATCTTCTTCTTTGGCGAACTCCTTTTCCGTTCCGATGACGACCGTCCCGTAGACCTGCTCTTCGTTGCCGGCCCTCCTGGTCGCGGCCAGGTTGAACTTCGACGACGGAAGCACTCGGTCCGGCCACTCGAGTCCGAACATGACCTCCTGGCCCATCGTCCCGATCAGCTTCGCCTTCCCGCCGACCGCCTTCTCGATAGCCTCGGCCGATGTGTCGTCCAGCGGCTCAGTCGTCCCGTCGACTTTCAGAATATACGCCATTACTTTGTTAATTTTCTTTTCGACCTTTGCCCCTCCATTATGGAGGGGTTTTTCGCTTGTTTCAAGCCCTATTTTTCCACAAGGCCGATCTCACGCCGGGCCGCCTCCCAGGCGTTCCTCCCATAGCGAATCCTTGTGTCCTCCGTCGCGTCCTCCTTCATCGAGTGGGTGATCACACTGGTCAGGGTGTTGTAAGCCCCCCAGACTGTCTGATCCTTCCCTCCTTCGAAACTCGTCCTCGCCGCGGCCGCCAGATATTCCGGAAGCCTCAGCCTCTTCGGACTGAAGAAGTCCTCGACCGTGTTCTTAAGCCCGGCTCCAGCCATCTGCTTAAGCATCGGCCCGGTCCTCTCGAATGCCTCAGTCAGCATCCCGACCTGCTTCACTATCTCCTCGACCCTCACCTCGGCCGCGTCGCCGACGTGCTTCCGCGAGAAGTGGATGAACTTTCTGCCGATGATCATGCCGTTTGAGCAGACCACCCTGAACGCTCCGAACAGAATCGTCAGCGCGTTCGTCCCGTCGTAGGAGTTCTTGGCGATCAGCTGCATGGCGACCTCGTCGCCATTGTCGACTTTTATCCGCACGTCCGCGAATGTCATCTTCATCGCCAGCTTCGCCCCGCCGTGAGTCAGCGATATCTTCTCCTCCACGTTCTGCCCGGCAACCGCCTTTCTGAATCCGTCGATCATCGCCCCGTGGGTCACTATCCCGTACTTGTCGGAGACGACCCCGAGTGGCTTCAACGTGTCAGTCCGGACCACCGCAAACCTCTTCGGTATCGCGATATGCTCTCTTCCCTTTCCTCCGTCCACCGGCCTGAGCGCCTCTATCGGCACCATCTCGACCGGGAAATTGTATGTATTTTTTTTCATTTCAGTTCTTTTGTTGATTTTTTTATTCGACCTTTTCGAAGAGGATCACCGCTCGCTTCCCACCGGATAAACCGCATTAGCCTCGTCCGTGTCCCCCTGCACTGGAATAATAACATACGTTCCCCTTATTTCAAGCACCTTTTTATGCACAAGCCGTCCACAACCAAAACAACGACACAAACCCGCCAAAAGAGCAACTTTTACCCGTTTTCCTCGTTATATCTAGCATAGGGTGGAACGAGGCGTGGAACCCTTAGGCGCCGTTGATAATCCGCAAGGAGTCGGCGCCTTTTTGTTTTCCTCTTTCCAGACGATCCTCTCGTTCTTCGCCTTCCACAAAAAAAGCGAGGCCCTGTTCCTCGGGTTGGAACTCCGGACCTCGTTGAATATCTCGTACACGGCCTGGTACCCCTTCTCCTTGATGATCCGCATGATTCTCGGGAACGCCACGTGCTTCCCTAGGTGCGTCCAGATCTGATCGGCGAGGAACTGCTCCTTCGTCGCCGGCCGCCGGTTATTTTTTTCTCTCACAACCTCTCTCCTTTTTTTCTCCAGAATGTCTCCGATTTTTTCCATTTCCCTATGTTAACATGATTAAGTGCTTAAACAAAGTAAGAATATAATAAGATTATTATTGTTATGTATCCCCAGAAATCACACTTATTCACACCCTTTTGTTGATAAATAACTTGGTATTTTTAGAAAAGGGTATGCCTCGGGGTTCAATTTAACCATATCCTGGTGGATCATAGTGTGATGATTCGGACACACCAAAATCAGGTTTTCCGGCTCATCGGTACCGCCTACTTTTTTCGATATGAAATGATGTACTTCGAGAACATCATTAAATCCACACCCTATAATCTCGCACTTTGCGCCGCGTTCTCTAAATATCCTGGACCATTTCCCTCCTCTCGGCTGAACGAGGTGGAATCCATTATCAAACGTGCTGTTTTTTAGATTTGATATATGAAACTCTACAACATTTATGTCTTTTGGCGACTCATATCCTTTCAGTGCGTGTATTACCGTAGCATGGTTTTTCCCCAAAATATCCCCAATTTGCGAGTAGGAAAGTCCGATTTTTTCTCTTAATAAATAATAAACTTCCTTCCGCGCTGACACCAAATGTTTTTCTCGGGAATTGCTAAGAATCTGGTCGGTAGTTATTCCATACCGGTCTGCGACAATTTTGATGGCGGATTTGATAGCGGTTTTTTGATCCATTCTCCCAGTATACACAAGTTCTTTCTATTGTGCAAATGTTAATAATCTCTTAACAGCCTGAATAAAACCTCTTAGTTGCGCCTTAATAACTTGACCAGGACCTTGTTTGCCCCGAACTCCCACGCTTCCCCCTTGCTCCCGTGCCAGATATCGAACCGGTTGTCGTACTTCGGGTTCAGCCTGTCCTCGCACTCGTAGATCTTCCCCCCGATAAGCGCCAGCGTCCCGAACAGGTACCTCCTTGGGCAGGCCACGATCCCCGGTCTCGTGCTCGTCCCTGATGCCGTCACGAACGGCGTATCGTCCGTTTCGTCCGGCGAACTGGAATATCCCGTCACCACGGCCCATATTTCCTCGTATACCCCCTGGTTGCCCCAAAACTGCCCCTGAATGAGACTTTCCTCGTCGGCCTTAACTTCCACCGTACGCCAGCCTGAAAGCGTCCCTGCGAGCAGGAACACCCCTACAATAAGCCATATACTGGCGGCTCCAACCTTTGCGGATCCGTGCCGCCGTTTTCCTCTGCCGGCCATAAAGCCGGCTTTGGTATCCATGCTTAGAATTATAACATAACCAAAGGAAAGCGACGGCCTCTTGAGTCGTCGCTTTTTGCCGGCCTTTTGGGCCCGCCTAGATGAAGACCACCTCCTTTCAGTGGATTTGCCGAGCCGCTTCCGCCGCCCTTTGGACATTGTTGAGCCGTTTCAGTTCTTGTTCCTCTCTCCATAGCACGAGACAGGTAGAAGAACAGAACGGCTTCTGTTCAACATATTTATACAAGACGTGATACTCGGTATTTCCGCAGAACTCACACGGCACTTTTTCCATTTCTGTCTCCTAACTTGTAGCGGTTGCGATATGCCTCTGTCGCTCGGTAGCGTTCGAGGCAATCCTTCGTACAGAACAGATGTCCGTTCAATCTTGCGTAGCAGGGATAATAAAAGTGCCTGCCGCACCTATAGCACTCGTATCGGGACTGAAGCGTTTGCCGTTGCCGAAATGTTTGCATAAGACCTCCTGAAAAAGCGGGGCGGAGGGTTCTTACCCTCAAGTTCTTCTGTTGTGCGCCCCTAAATCAAAGCTCCTGCCCTCCAAACAACTTTGAACGTTGCCGGACTTTCCCCTTGTGCGTCTGTCCATTCTATGATTTCCAGAGATTTTCCTCTGTCGTCAAAAAGCAGAATCCAAGTCGGGTTCACGCTCGGTTTTTTCCCGAACAGGATGCAATCTTTTAGAACGAACGAACCTTTCGGGGCGAGAACTCCGCCTGTCGTGAAAGCAAAAAACTTGTTGTCTTTCATCAGGCACAGCCCAGCTCCATAAGGGGTCTTGTCTTCCAGTAAAGGAATGGTGTCGTGGTCGGCGAAAGCGGAAAGCGTAACGCCGAAGAAAAATGCAGCAGCGATGATAAGTCGTTTCCACACGGTAGTCTCCTTTGTCAAGTTGCCCGGGCAATATCGCCCGCCTCCGCCGTTTGAGGCGGAAGCCGGAGATCTTACTTCACGAACGTGTTGTAGAGTTTCCTAATCGCCCCCCAGACGCCGAGGAACGCCCCGAGCCCGAGCAACCCGCCGCTGACTATGGCACCGATAAGGTCCACTGCCGTCTGTAAGTCTCCCGACGTCACGTTGTGCAGCCCCGGAATGATCGCGATATAGCTCGCGTACCCGACGGCCAGCGAGAGCGCCCCCTTGACCGTCATCGCCACCCTGTTCGGGTCGGCACTCGACCACACCAGCCAGTCCCAGATCTTCTTCAATTTTTCTTCCATGTTTATGTGAAAATGTGACGACCTTTTTGTCAGAACCCGGCCCAGCGCGCTAGCTTGGCCAGGAGCGAAATCATGTAGGATAGAGCTTTGCTCCCGTGTTCCTCCACTGCCTTCTTCTTCTCTTCGGCCGTCTTTGTGTCGTCGGCGAGAGCTGCCTCGTTGGCGTCCAGCTCCTTCTGCGCCATCCACGCCTCCCACTGCATCGGGTTGGCCTCCATCGGGTCGATGTACCCGGCCGCGGCGTTGTTGGCTCCGAGAACCTGGTAGACGAACCCCTCTGGATCCCGGTAAGGCGATCCGTCCGCGGCGGACAGAACCCTCGACCCGTCGTCGGGATATTGGACTCTGAGAACCTTCATCCGGCCCCAGTGCAGGTGCGTTCCCCGATAAGGGTACTTCCCCTTCTCCGAGTCCGGGACCGGCTGCATATTGACGTAGACCGCGCCGGACGCCCCCTCGTGCGCCATGACCTGCCCCTGCTCCACCTTGTCGCCGGCTTTGACCAGCAAGTCGGACATCGTGTGCCAGAAGGACCACATATTGCAGACCCCCCGGCTGTCCGGGTCCCCGATCATGTATAGGCCGAATCCCTTGGTCACGCTGCCGGTGGCCCCGTCGTACGTCTTGAAAATATGCCCCCTCTCCGGACCGAGTATGTCGTCCCCGTGGAAACTGACCACGTCCGCGCCGTTATGCCCGCCGTCGATGTTGAATCTCGCCTTGTAGAAGTCGACGTTCTCGCCGAACCTCTGGCTTATCCTCCCGTTTTTTATTGGAAATAAAATCATATTTTTATAGACCGAGTTCTTTCAGGATCTTCTCCTTCTCTGACCTGGCCCCCGCCGTCGCCTCCTTCTTCGCCCTGATCGCCTCGAGTATGTCGGAATACTCGCTCCTCTCCTTTGTCACTCCGATCGGGCTCAGGGCGTTCAGAAATCGCAACTGCCTCGTCGACTCGTCTCCGAACGGTTCCTTGTACGCCGGAAGTTTTTTACTCAGCCCAGGGATCCCCTTCTCGAGGTTCTGCACGATCGCCTCGACTGACACCCCCGTCCCCGGCTTCCGATATATCGGATCGATGAGTGTCGCTATCCAGCGCTGAAGCGAGGCAAGGGGCACAAGCTGGCCGGGCACGTTGGACAGCGCCTGCCCGAGCCCGTACGGGTCGCCCTGCGCCGCGTCGACAAAGTCCCCTATTCCCTCCATGTACGACTGGTCGGAGAAGAACTTGCTCACTCCGCCGAAGATCCTGGACAGCGTCTCGAGCTTGTCCCTGCCGATCCTTTGCGGGTCTTGTGTCGTGTAGTGCCTGATCGCCGCGGCCATCGCTATCGGGTAGGCCAGCGGCCCGAGCCGCGAATAACTGAACCACTTGTCCCCGATCCTCAGGGAGTACGGCTGCTTGCCCGAGGCGTAGAAGTAATCCCTCTCCTTGCCGGACGGCGGAGCCGCCCAGGTGGAGTCCCCCTTCGCCGCTATGAAAGCGGCGCCGGCCATGACAGTCGATCCGATGAAGGCCTTGGCGACCTGCTCGGCCTTGTCGGCCGACTTGATCGCCGTCAGCACCCCGAGCGGTGAGTACTCGATGCCCTGTTTCAAAATGTTCATCGGCGTCGCCACGAACGGTATGAACCACTTCACGCCCGGAACGTCGCGCATCTTGTAGACCGTCGCCGTCATTTTGTCGATGGCCGAAAGAAGCGTTCCCTGTCCTTCCTTGTTGCTCGGGTCGAGCGCCTGCCGGAAGACATAGTACGCCGCCTCGCGGTCCGCCTTCTCGGCGATCCTCAACTTGGCCGCGTCATCCAGTTTCCCGCCCGCTTTGAGTATCTCCTTTGCCCCCGCCTCGATCTCTCCTCCTCTGATTATGCTCCGGAAGAACACGTCGCTCGCCTCGAGCACCCTCGGCACGAACTGGAACGGCGCAAGTATTCTGACCCTCGTCGGCAGGTGCGTCACGTCCGGCCTGTAGATCTGCTGCTGCCCCCGGATGACCTTGAAGGCCTGAGAGAACGCGTCCCCTACGGAGCTGAAGGCCCCCCGGGCGTACGCCGGCACCTCCGAGACGTAGTGTTTCCTAGCGGCCCCCGTCAGCCCGGATCCTACCCAGTCGATCGCTCCGGAGGCCAGCATGGTCGCCGGCTTCAGGACCGTCGCCTGGAGCAGGTTCGAGAAAGCGTTGACTATGTGCGTCTTCGGCGACGAGAGCAGGTTTATGTACCTGTACTCGTCGATGATCTCCGGCAGCGTCGGCTTGACGAACTTCCTGTAGAACTCCGCCACCTGGGCCGCGTCCTCGAAGTTCACCCCGTCGGCCGCCTTGATTATTTTCTCCGTCTCCATTCCTAGGTCGATGAGTTTCTTCACTATCTGCGCCTTGACGTTCCCGAGTTCGGGAGTCGCCTCGATGCCGAGTGCGTTCAGCTCCCGGCCGCGTCTGCTCGCCTCCTGCCTGACTATCTTCAGTGCGTCGACGAAGTCCTTAGTGAGCTTGTTGTCCTTGGCCAGGGCGGCGAGGTGCTGCCTTGTCCGGAGGAGAGCGGCCTCGCTCCTCTTAACCGCCTCCCTGCTGTATGCCCTGGTGAGTATTGAGGATTCCTTCGCGGCCTGCACCACTTCTTCATGCGTAAGCGGCCTGCCGATGTTCTGCTCGAGCTCGGTTTTTATCTGCTGCGGCACGTTCTCGACGGCCTTCCTTGTCGGCCCCTGGATTTTCCCTATCGCTTCCTCGGCGGGAGCCGGCTTGTACGTCCTCCTGATGTCGTCGAAGAAGTTCCCCTCTTTCGGCGCCGCTCCGACCTCCTTCGTCCCCTTGGCCGCTTGCGCTTTCTTGACTATGTTGTCGTACTCGGCGTGCAGATTCTCCACTTCGTCCAGCGTCTGCCTGGTGTGGATCTGCAACTCTGCCAGAGATCCGTCGCTCATTTTCAGGTCGGCGTTGATTCCCCGATACCCGTTCGTCGGGTTGTTGAAGTAATCGTCGTATTTCGAAACCTTCTCTCCCAGGTCCTTCACCAGTTTCCGCGCCGCCTTCTCGTCCTTCACGACGATTGTCCCCGCGACGACGTCATTCGGCGCCTCCAAAAAGTTCCTTCCCATCTTCGCCTTACGGACAATCTTCTCCCCTATGCTCTCAGGGGTCTTCACTCTCACGCTGAGCCCCTTGACCCCATTGCTTTTCAAGACCTCGGCCAGCTCCTTTACATTCTTCTCGGCGTTGTTGTATAATGTTTTTATGACAGAAGCAGCCTCATCCAACTTTAGATATTTCGTATCCTCGGGATCTATCTTCCGCATGAACGCGGAGGGTTCCGTGGAGATTTTAGATAAGGAATCTTTCGCCTGGTCCCCCACGGATTTGAAAAAAGAGGAGGCCGAGCGCGGCTCCGAGATATCCGAGAAGGACCTCGGCCGCTTCAAAGACGCTCCCTCGGCAACCGCCTGAGCCGATTTGAGCAGTCCCTTCACCCACTTCGTCGGGGGCAGCAGGTCCAACCCGAGAAAGACGGCTCCGGCGGTCAGCCCAAAGTTGCCTGCGGACTCTTCCGGGACTCCGAAGCTTTTCAGCGTCTCCTTTCCCTGCTCGCTAAGGCTCCTCACCGGCTTGTCCCCGAAGAGGAACCTTTCCACCTTCGAGCCGAGCTCTCCGTATTTTTCTTTCGGCAATACCTCCCCGGCGCCGGGCGTTATCTCCAGCCCCCTCTGGCCGGTTATCCTCTCTATAGCCTCTATTGCGGCTCCAGCTCCCTCCCTCGGGAATGTCCGGGCGAAGCTCTTCACCCCCTCGATGAGCTTCCGCGTTTTTTCCTTGTCGGACTCGGTCACCTCCATCGGCCCTGGCTTCTCTGTCGGGGCTTTCACTATTTCCGCCGGCTTGAAGTTCTGCACTATGTCGGAGAAAAAATTGCCAGCGAAGGACCCGCCGATCTTCTCGGTCTGCGGTCTTTCCTGTACGGCGGCTGGTGCTGGGGCGGCTGGCCGCGGCTCTGCCTTAGGCTTGATCGCCTGCACTGCGTATTTATCCAATATGTCCTCGAAGAAGTTAGGCATCAAATCTGCGTCTTGCCGACGCCGAGTTGCAGCCGCTCCTTGATTGAGAGCATCGGCGCAAAGACGTCGTCGAACTCTGAGGCGTCGCCCACCACCTCGGCATAGTCTTGCCTCAGCCTCATGTAGAGGTCGGGGTTGACTTTCTTGTCGATGTTGCCGGCTGCGTTCTGCTCGAGAACCGTCCGCGCCTTCTGCGCGGCGGAGATCTTGAGCGCCCTGGTCTTCTCCGTCTCGGTCATCTTGGTCGGGTCGGCAGGCCCGAGGTCCTTGATCGTCGCCCCGGTCTGCTTATTGACGAGCAGCTTCCGGCCTCCGACGTCCTGGATATCGGTGTCCAGCCTTTCCGCCTTGTCGGGTGAGAAGAGATCCTTCAGATCCTTCGAAATGGAGATGTTCTCCTTCAGCAGCGAAAGCGGTCTGGTCGCCTCCTCCTTGGCGAAACCGAATCTGGTCGCCAGATCGGACTGCGCCATGCCGAGCCTCTCCGTCTCGAGTCCTCTCGCTTTGGTCAGCTCCTCGAGGCTCTCCGTCAGCGGCTTCTGCTCTACCCCCAGAACCCTGCGCCTCTGCGACTCGCTCTGGATGAACCCTCCCTCGGCGGCCCTCTTCGTGATGTCGGATTCCAGCTTCTTCAGGAGGTCCGTGGTCTTGTTTATCTCCTCGTCGAAAGTTCCTATTCTTTCCTGGATGCCTTTGACCCCCGTCTCCTCCTGGAGGGACTTGTATTTCTCCTCGGGCTTGAAACTCTCCACCCCCTTGATCCCGGAGAGAAGCTGCTCGATCAGCCGGTTCCTGGAGTCCTCACCCCCTTTTTGGCGCGTAGCTATCTCCTCGCTTATCGCCTCAGGGTTCGCCCCGAGGTCCTGCCCGAAGTTGCCGACGTACCTGCCCTCTCTCTCGTAGGCGGTGCCAGCCGGCCTCGGAAGCGGCTCCGTCCCTCCCTGGCTCAACGGCCTGGTGTTCGTGCCGGCCGGCCTCGGAGTCGTTCCTATTCCCCCGGCGGATCCTGCTGCCGGTATCTCTATTTTGTCTCCGGGCACGATCAGGCTCGGATTCTTGATGTGCGGGTTGGCCTTGATCACGTCATTCAAGCGCGTCTTGTTCCTTGTCGCTATGGCGGAGAGCGTGTCTCCTTTTTGAACTATGTAAGCCATTTGATTATTATATCCAGCTTTCTCCTGTGATTGAATCCCTCGACCTTTCCTCGGGCGACGTCGGCATGTGGTGCCCCTGCGGCGGGTAGTACCCGGCCTCGGTCGTCCCGAAGTCGTTGTCCCTCATTTTCTGCAAAAGCCCCCCGAGGTTCGGCGAAAGCCCGGCCTCCTTTCCCCCGTCGTAGAGCCTCCAATATCTCGCGCTCATCGTCGGGTTCTCTATAGAGTCGTAATAGAGGGCCATCGGCCGATAAAGGAGAACGTCGTGGAAGTCCGGCTCGACGACCGAGAACTCCCCGATCGTGTACGTCTCCGTGGCCGCGGCTATCGTCGCTCCCTGGTAGTCCTTCTCGAGCGTGATCGTTGTGTCCGAGTCGATAGAAGAGACCCTGTACCAGGCGAAGTCCCCTGTCGTGTAGTCGATCCGGATCCACTGCTCGCCGACCGGCTTCCTCCCGGTCCAGACCGTGGACGCGCCGACCAGAGCTCTCGCGGCGCTCGTGATAGAGGTTATCGTCCCGGTCGTGTAGTCGGCCAGGGAAAGATCTGCCGGTTGTTTCTTCCTATATCTGAATGTGATCGTCTTTGAAGCCGTCGAGTAGGACGGCCAGATCAGAAGGTCATTTCCCTCGCGGTAGTAAAACTCCGTTATATTCGACGCCCCCCTGTTAAGCGACTGGAGGTATTCCCAGTATTGCGGATCGTCGACCGGGTCAGGCCGGTACAACGTCGTCCCGGAGTCCGGCGTTGTCGTTACGGAAATAAGTTTTCCGCAGTCGTTCGGCAGCTCGTACCTCGCTGTGCTCGCCGCCGTCGTTATGTCCCTCGTCTTCTCCAGGAACTTCCATTTGGACGCCGCCAGCACGATCTTGTTAGTTTCGTTGATGTCCTCCTTGAACTGCGTCAAAGAGTCTGTCGATTCGTCCCCGGTCCTCCTCTGCATCGTCGCGTATAGCGTGTTGAATGATTTCAAAGTAGTTTATCTTGATACTGACACCATTCCCTGGAACACAGGGATTAGCCGTTTCTCTTCCGCCCTTTTCCTGGGATGATGGGCGTGGCATAGTGTGATGCCATTGTTTATTTCATAACGAAGCTCGACAAACTTCGTCCATCCTAAAATATGGTGAGCTTCAATTCTCCCCTCACAGTCATCGTTAACTATTCTGCATTTGAAATTATCACGCATCCAAACTTTCATTCTCCATGCTTGATATGCTGGATCGTTCCGTTTGTTGTCTTTTTTCCAAAACTCCGAGCCACCTTTCCAACTTGGATTTTTATCACCAGACGCATTTCTTCCGAACCAGTGATGTCGTTTTCCTTTATACATATGCGGATACGACGATATTGGCTTACCCTTCTTTTTTAAGCTGATCTTCAGCTTAGTCTCTTCTGTATGTTGCCCATCCCCGCGCAACTTTCTTCTAACCCAAGCTTCACTGAGTTTTTGACGCATTTCCAACCCCATTATTTCACCTTTTTTCATACTTTTATTTTGTCACTTTATCACCGACCTCCGGACCACTCCGCCGCCAGCTGTTCCAGCTCCGGCGAGGTGTC
>ERZ1292629.2906-Hain-H43-01um-R1-2906-length-13847-cov-4_pt1 | contig 13847 bp, 15 predicted proteins | sample MGYA00564399_ERZ1292629 | MGnify/ENA primary metagenome ERZ1292629 (study PRJEB36523, sample SAMEA6512636) | groundwater metagenome | collected 2019-01-08 | study: AquaDiva: Metagenomics assemblies of 32 groundwater samples
GGCCTCGTGAAAGCTGTAGAAGGCTGGGCCTAGCCCGGCTCGCAGATCGTTCAACAGCAGGGCAATCTGGGCGGAATTGAGCCCTTTGACGCGCAGATCGAATGCTTCGCCGCTGTGGTGGGGATCGGCTGGACCAGAGTGCTGGCCATCTCTGGCTGACGTAATCGTGATATTGAAGGAGTATCCGCGCGCTAACTCTTTGAGGGTCTCTAAGATACGGGCGCCGGCTGGAGCCAAACTCTCACCAAATTCGACCCCCGGCTTAACGAGCAGCCTTCCCATTTGTCAGCACCGTGCCAAGACTGTCTAGCTTGTCTTCGATCCGGCGGAGATCCGTCCGGAGATCCTCGTGGCGCTCGTTAGCTGTTTTCTCGCGCTCGACGAAGAGCTGGTCGTGTACGTTGACACGTCCTTCAAGACGAACCGCGTAGACGATCCCGGTGATGGCGGTGACGCCGATCGCCAGGAGTGAGGCGATTTCGATCATGGGGCCCTACTTCTTCCGTGTGTGTGCGTACTTCGATCCGGACTTCCATTTCTTTGGGATGCTCGGGAAGCCCTCTGCGCGTTCCAATCCTGAGAAGGAATCGACGGCGTTGGCGAAAGCCGCCTCGTCGAGTGGGCCCATTGCCCGCTTCAGAGCTGGTCCTTCGGGAGACGTCGGGCGTCGACTTGGAATCTCCGAGAGTCGAGACTGGAGGCGCTCGTAGAGGTCCGGCGTGATCCCTTCGGCACTAGGTTCTGGGTAGGGCGAAACGACTTCAGGCTCTGGTCCCGACACGCGCGACGGCTCGGGCGGAAGCGAAGATGGACGGCGCCCTGTGTACTCTTGGAACTGCTCGGGAGTCAGTTTGCCAGAACGTACAAGTCCTTCGAGACTTTGCTGTGAACGTCTACCCATCTCCTGAGATCGTTCAAGGATTCCTGGCGCCTCTGCACGCAGATAGTCTCCGCGGGGGTCGAGCGGAGGATTCTCAGGAGCGGGTACAGGCTCTGCTGGTGCCGCAGCGGGTACAGGTTCTGCTGGTGCCGCAGCGGGTACAGGTTCTGCTGGTGCCGCGCTGCGACTCTGCCCCATCCCGGCTACCCGGCGAGCCGCCTGTTCACTCATTCCACTATCGAGCGCTTCCTGGTAGAGTCGCGCCGTGTCGAAGGGTCCTGAGAGAGACGAGCGCCGCATCCGAGGCACGGCTGGCGCGGTTGGAGCTGCCCAGCGGGTCCACGAAGAAGTTCCGGGCGCGGCTGGCGCGGCTGGCGCTGGTGCACTCGTGCGCTGCAAGCCTTCGAGCACTTTCCCAAGACGAGACAGGCCACGTCCGCCCAGCTCGACTGCGTAGGGAATTGCCGCGGTGGCAAGCCTGGCAGGACCGTGTTGGATCGCTATAGCTGCTGCCTGGGCAGCGCCTTTCGCGACGGTACCCCCATGACGCTGGAGCGCAGCCGGTGTCGCACGAGCTGCACGACCAGCGCCTCGCGCAGCACCAGGCACATAGCCGCCGCTGGCAATGCCGAGAGTCGCACCAGCCGCCTCCGGGATCTCGCCCTCAGCGATACGCTCAGAGACGCGTTGTACGCCCTGTCCAATAAAGGGGACAGCGCCGACCGCATGATAGAGGGCCTCAGCACCCGCACCAGCTCGACCCATCGAAGGCAATCCTGTGACAGGGTCCTTCCCGGTGAGAAGCTCCTGGAGGCGCAGTTTGGCCAAGTCCGCCTCGCTGGTATTCTCTTTCAGCCCCTTATACCAATTCTTCGGATTCGCCATCGCGGCAAGATTCTTCGGATTGAAAGGCGTTTCCTCGACGAAGGCTCCTGCGGCTCGACTGGCTGCGCCGGGCGTTGCCACACGAACCCAGCCGCGCCCGTTCCACTCGCGCGTTTCGTCCCCGACCGTTCGGCGTTCACCTTGTCGCGGCATTAGCGTACTCCCCAGTCAGGATCGGCAATCATGTCAAGATCGGTATCAGCGTCGTCAACAGACATACGCCCAATTCGAGGATTCCCTGTCAGCTGAGCAATCTTGTTGACCATGTTACGAATGTTGACTTCGGTCGCGTCGGCCTTCGCCTGCCAGACTTCCGGCTTGTCGGTTTCGACAGGGATCTGCCCCATGATCCGCTTGGCTTCGGGTTCGGACATCTGTGCGCCCGTGATCGCCTTGACGACCGCGTTTCGCAGCGTGGACGTGTCCGCCCCGAAACGCGCAAAGTCTGGATCGGTCGAGAGACCAGGAATCTTCTGCATGAGAAGATTCACACGACCGGACGCCGGCCCTACGTAGTCCGACCGGAACTGCTTCCGGAGATTGGTCAGGATATCGAGTGCGGCTTCAGAGCCGGCAACACGATCAACAATAGAGGCGGGAAGCGAAGTCATACCGCCCCTGCCACGCATCCCTGCGGCTGCAACATCGCCTGCGCTCTGGATGCGCTGGCGTTCGGTCGCCCCTGTCTGCCGCATGCCTTCGACATCGCGCAGTGTCTTTCCCGAAATGCGCGAGGGCTCGCCCACCTTCTCGATCTCGTAGGTCTGTTCCTCTTCGCGCTTCTGTCGAGCTTGCGGGGACAGGAAGTCGAGGAGGGCCTGCTGACTCTGGTCGCGCTTCTGGGCCTCACGGCCCGTATACGGATCTTCCTCGATGTCGCGTTCGACATCTTCGACCTGGAACGCTTCGAAGGGAATCTCGCCTGGACGAGGGCGCTCCCCACCCGCGAGCAGTGCGTGCAACCGAGCAAGGCTCTCGCGACCGCGCGTCCGCTTCTCTTGGCGCGACTTAGCCAGCTTGAGCGGCTGATTGGCGTACCCGCCACCTGAGAGAAAAGTATCATGCGCCATGGGGCCTACCTGTTTCTAATTCTACCAGTCTTGCGGTCAGTTCTTTCACCGCGTTGACAAGGGCCGCGATGATTGGGCGGTCGGAGAAGGTGTAGAACCCGGTATTACTGAGCCCGACAGCCTCCGGGATGGTCGTCAGGACATCTTGAGCGACGAAACCCACATTCAATTCCTCTTGGCTCAGCCCACTGAACGCATTCCAATGATAGCACTGGGGGGTCAGTGCCAGTACCGCATCCAGTCCACGAGTGAAAGGGCCAGCCGTGTCCTTGTAGCGGGCGTCTGACACCGAGGTCAGGTTGCCGCTCGCATCGCTCGTGATGGTGCCGACACCGTAGCCGGTGTTGAACTGAATGGCCCCGGTGGAGCTGATGGTCAGTCGGGCGGTACCGTTCGTCCCGAGCACTAAGGCTCCTGCCAGTTGGTTCTGAATCAGGAACCGGTTGTTCGCCCCTGTGAACGTCGAACTGAGGAACTGGATGAGGCCGGCCCGCTGATTGCTGTCGTTGCCGAGGTTCCACTCAATCGCTGCGCCCGTACCGGCGTTCGAGTTCCGAACGTAATTCGACAGGACGCTGTTGCTATTCAGCGCCATGGTGAAGACGCCGGTTCCCGGACCAAAGTCATACGTCAGACCTGGATTGGTACCGTTCAGTCCAACAGTCAGCGTTCCGGTCGAGGAAACGTTGAGATTCGCATAGCTGGACGTATCGTAACCCAACCTGAGTGGAGTGCCCCCTGTAGTGATCACATGAAGAGGCACAGCAGGTGCTGTGGTCCCGATACCCACGTTCCCAGCGTTGACGATCAGGCCGTAGTTCGCTGTCGTGGCCCCAGAAGCATTCAGGTAGAGTGCGACGTTCGTACCGCTAGTGGCGTTGGTGTGCGTGTTGCTGATCTGGGCGCCGTAGGTGGTAATCGCGACGGTGCCGTTCGCGCCGGCTGTCAGAATGTTCAGTGCGGTCTGAGAGGCCGCAGCGGCTGTTCCAGAGACCTGAAGATTGACGAGCGTCCCCGAGGTCAGTGACGAAGAGGCTCCGTAGATGCCTGTTCCTGTCGTCAGAGAGTTCCCGACTACAGAGAACCCACTCGTGGTCGTTGTGCCAGTCGTCACTCCAGATACGATACTAAAGCTCCCTGGGGTGAACACGAATCCAGGATTGGTTCCAGCGCCGGCAAATGTTACCGTGGCGTTACTATCGGGCGTGATCGATAGATAATTACTCCCATCGTAGGCCACTCGGAGAGGTGTCGTGGTCCTCCGAAAGATATGCAATCCTGTCCACGTCGGGGCGATGGATTGATCGATAGGAGGAGCCCCATCACTCCGCATCGCGGTCGTCGCCACGCCGTTGACGGCTGTCAGACCAACTGAGGCTGTCGGATTCGCGAAGGTCGCTCCAGTACTCGCCTGCCAGGTTGGCAGTACGCCGGCACCATTGCTCGTCAGAACTTGTGCAGCCGTGCCGAGCCCACTGACCTGCTGAATGGCTCCAGTTGGCGTCGTCCCTCCAGCGAGTATCGCAAACTCGGTGAGGGTTCCAACACCAGTCCCTCCACGACCCACACCCAATGTGCCTGTCCATCCAAGTGTCAGGGATGTGGCCGCGAGCAGGGCCGTTGTTGGAGTCCCGCCCAATGTCAGGGTGACGTTCGTATCGTCGGCTTTCGTGAGGGCAGCTCCACTCGCAATGTCGGAGGCTGTGACTGTCGCGACCGTCAACGCTCCACCCGCAGAGGTCTGCTTGACGACCTGACCGGCTCCCCCTGTCGCCGAGAAGTCGGTCGTTCCTGCCGGCAGTGTGAGCGTGTTCGTGCCTGCTAGGGCTGGAACGGCTACGACAATCGACCCTGAAGTCGTCCCATAGACTTTCAGCGTACTCGCCGATCCTGCGACGCCTCCAAGACCCAGCGCGGAGAACTGTGGAGTCGCAGCCGTGTGAATGTTCTGCGGCGTCGAGAGCGTAATGGCCCCTGTCGCAGCACTCGCAGTAATCTGGTTCACTGTGCCGGTGATGGATTCAGGAAGGGCAACCCACGAAGGAGCCCCCGAACTCACCTGCCGGAGGAACTGGTTCGTGGCTGTGCTGTTGACAGCTAGGGCCTGAATAGCACTCGAGGTGTTCCCATACAGGACCCCATTCACCGCGAGCGTCGTGAAGTCATGGGGACCAGCCAGAGAGAGCGTGATATTGCCTGTCGCCGAACTGACGGCCACTTGATTGGCCGTGCCAGTAAGAGACGTGACGGCGCTGGAAGAAGAGATCACAGCAGACCATGAGGCGCGTCCCGCTGCACGTCCTGGAACACCAATAGATCCTTGTGGGCCTGGATCGCCCTGTTCCCCACGAGGGCCTGGAGGCCCAGGACGCCCATCTGCCCCGCGCAGCCCAGACGACCCAGCCCACCCACCTGGATCGCCCTTCTCTCCGCGAAGCCCTGGAGGCCCAGGACGCCCATCTGCCCCGCGCAGCCCAGACGACCCAGCCCGCCCAGTCGGCCCCACCGTCTGCGAGAGTGACTCGGCCAGTGCGGTTGTCTTAGCCAGATCCTCGAAGAGTATCTGAAACATCTCATCGACGCTCTCCACCTGCGAGGCAGAGAGCGGCCACGAGATCCGATAGGGCTGTCCGCGCTTCACGGCCATTAGACCACAATCTGCTCGCCCATGACCGCGATCGCGATCGTCGAGCCGGCACTCGCGAGACCTGTCAGGAAGTCGGTTGAGGCCATGAAGAGACCGGGCGTGAAGTAATAGTCCTGCGCATCGTTCGCCGGGATATTCTTCTGCTTGAAGAGTTCGGTCCCGCCCGTAGACCCACCCGTCGCGCCCACATACAGCGTGAAGGTCGCGGCCGACGCGGTCACGTTCGCCACGTGCAGATGCTCGATGACCGTGTAGATCGTCGAGGCGGGCGGCGTATAGATGTTGGTCGCGGTGGCAGCCAGGTAGGCCGGACCGGCGATGCGTTTGAGCTGTCCAGACATGGGTCGATTCCTTCGTTAGCCGAGGTTCCAGCCGAGCGATTGATCGAAGATGCGCCGCGCGCGGGCCTTCTCTTTACCGGGCGACATCCCGGCAAGCTGTCCCCTTCGCACAGTCATCGAAGGGCCCCCAGGAGACCAGGGGCTCGTATTGAACGAGGATTCGGGATCGTCAGCAATGCCTGGAGGCAAGCCTTCTGAGGGAATCGATTCGATATCAAGAGGACCCTTCCCCGCCAATTCTCGCTGAATATTCTCGGCCTCCGTTTGTTCGTTGAGCATGCCGGACCAGCCCTTCGCGTCGGTCGACAGAAGGCCAGTTGGCCCTGTCCCACCGGGGCGCCGGCCAGGATACTGCTTCTGGAGCTGTAGAATATTCTGGAGACGCTCAAGTTGCCGGGTCTTCTGCGCGTCAAACATCTTCTTCTTGAACGCACGATCGAGCTCAGCCTGCGACTGTGGTCCCCATTGCTGAGGATCGAGTTCGTCGATACGAGACGCGAGATCCATGAGCGTTCCCTTTAGTAGATGTTCCGACCCAGCCCTGAGAGAATACTCTGCAACGAGGCTAACTGGTCCCGACGCGCGGCAGCGGCCGAGGCCGTTCGCGCCTGCGACGAGCTAAGATCCATCCCATACTTATTGAGGTCTTGTCCACGCGCAGACAGTTGTCGTTCGAGGTTCCCTTCCCCGACACCAATGTCCTGTGCGCGCTGTGTGATGCTTCCCTGATACTCACCCATGGCGCGCTTCTCACCCAGCTCTTGAGTCTTCTGGGCAATTCCAACATTCTCGCGCTGCTGGGCGACATTGATGTCACTCAGGGGATTGGTCGCAGCGGCCAATCGATCGACCAGGCCTCGCGATTCGATGCCAGAACCCACCATGCCTCGCTCGGCAAGATTACTCCGAAGCGCCTCAACACTAGCGCGCCCGAGAGCACCCGCTTGTGCTTTCCCCTGTGCGAACGCTCCTCGCTGAGCCTCTGTAGCCGCTCCTCGAATCGCCGAATCATCCAGCGGTCGATCCCCAATTTGCTCGCGCCCTGGGGTCCCAATACGCTCGGGAGCTGGTGTCACAGGGCCTGTTGCGGTGGTGGGCGGCTCTCCCCCTCCACCTGGTTGAAGCCCCTGAATACTGCTCAACAGTTGCTGCTGTGTTTGCTGCGCACTATTATACTGCTGACGACGGAACGCCTCTTCACGAAGACGCGCATCCTCAGCCGCCTGTCGGTCTTTTGCCGCCTGATAGTCCCGATCTGACTTGGCTTGTGCCTGCTGCGCGTCAGTCCGCCCTTGCGCTGCTGCTGCACGATTCTGAGCATCAATGGCTGCCCAAGGATCTGGAGGTACCGTCCCACCTACTCGATCCCCCCCGCCCCCACCTAGTCCGGCTTCCTCTCGACGGCGGGCAACCTCTTGCGAACTGGCCCCCTTCGCCAGCGGACCAGTCAGCCAGGTCGCGAACGATGTTGGGGTCTCTTTCGGCTGACTCGATGCGTTGATCAGATCATACACCGGACTGGGATTGCCCCCAGGGCGGGGACTGCCCAGCGAGAAATTCGGACCTCCCGCTGTCGGGTACGCTTGGGGATTCTGGCCGGGACCTCCAGCAAAGTAGGCAGGGCCGCCCGTCGTTGGCCCTCCAGTCGGCGGTGGCCCACCTGGAGGATTGATGTTCTCAATCGGTGTCGATGCGGGCATACCCATTCCTGTCGTGTATGCAGGAACCGTAGGCTGCCCGCCCGGACCTTTCTGCCGCTGCCAGTTCGATGGCTTTGTGTTGAGTCCTTGAATAGAGGGAGGCATGAGGGCCATAACTTCGATCCTTTACCGTCGCCCAAGCGTGGCGATGTCGATCTCGATGTCGCCGATCTCGACCTTCTGATCGAGACCACTGTGCGTGAAGGCCAACTGGACGGCTCGACCAATCCCGAGACGTTCAGGATCGCTGCGAGATCCAGAGAGCGTGTGCGAGAGAGCCGACTGCGCAACCAGTGCGCCAGGCTCGCCAAGCGAGGGAGTAATCGTCAGCGTCCCGCCTGTCGATTGCGCTTGGGCCATCAGGGTCATTTCTCCAAAGTACGTTGTCACATCAGGAGATTCACCGAACAGGGGCGCCATCGTCGCACTCGCGGCAATCGCGGAGGCGTGCCCATCATTCCGTGTCTCCTGCTCCACGACGACGGCTGTCTCGTCTACGCCTATCGCGTAGCGCGCAACGTTGTCTCCTGTCATGATAACAAAGGCGCTCGTCGGCGTATAGGCAGAGGAGATATGCGGCCCCCACCACGTTCCCGACTCAACACTGTATTCGATCCACGAGTCAATCGCGGTACTCCCTGCGAGCGCAAGGAACAGGATGTAGCGCTTCCGCAGCGGATCGAATACAGCGAAGGCGTGTTCGAACAGATCCCGATTGAACGTCGCATCCTTCGTGAACCAGGAGCGAACCCTGCGGTCGGAGAGATTCGTGATGCCGTTGTTGTCCCAGCGGTAGACGCCGTCGTACCAGAGAAAGAAGACCGCATCCTGGTAGATCACCGCGGTCTCCTGGTTCACGAAGCCAACATTCTCGCTCAATCGGATGATGCGAAAGTTCGTATCGTCGGTGCCCGTCAACTGAAAGATGGCATTCTGGCGACCAACCCCGAGGGCCTCTCGTCGTGGCATCAGACAGGTCACTCCCTGTCGGTCGAGACCCGCATGCGGAACCACGAAGGCGTTGTCAGATGGCCACGCGAAGCCTTCCTGCACTTCAGTGTAGCGGAGATCATCTGGCTTGTCGGGAGACACCCCGAAGAGCCGATTGCGGAATTCAGCAATGTGCGAGAGGTAGGGTGGTGTGCCCCGCGCGGAGGCCGACAAGGTTCCAAGGCCCGCATCCGGCATATCATCCTGGGCCTCTGTCGCGGTATTCCCATCGATATCGAACCAGGGGAAGTAGACGGAGGTTCCCGATGGCGGTCGGTACGCCCGACGCCCATTCGTCGTCGAATTCGGCAGCGTGTCAAGTTGGGCCAAGTGCAGATAGTTCGACACAATCGTCAGGGTGTTCGAGTCCGCACTGTAGTCTGTCTCGTAGATGAGTTGACCGCTCGCGTCCAGCTCGAAGAAGGTGTAGCGTGCGGTGAAAGAGCCAGAGAGCGTACCGCCCGACACGCCGGTCAGGATCGCTGGTGTTCTTGGGGCGCGCGGGCACAACAGTCGCACGGTCCCATGCCCGTCAATCGTCAATGGCTGCTCGGGCGTATTCACGAGCACCGCGTACTTGCGAAAGATCGCCCAGCGCGGCGGAACATCCGTCCGCAGCGTGATCCCGGTCGGAAGTGTCAGCGTCGACAGCACACCCGAATCATTGATGAACTGGAGTGACGAACCGGCCTGAACGACAGTGAAGGCCATTCGTCTACTCTAAGACCGAGATGGCCCCCCACGCGGGACCAATCGGCTCAATCGCACTCGGGAGGAAGGTCGTGATATTCGTATAGGTGTCCCCGTCAGAGGTGCGCAGGAGAATCGGAATCGAGGAGGCTTTGCTGCCAATCACATAGAGCCGACTGTTCTCCACGAAGAGACCAATGTAGGGAAGGGCGCTTGCACCCGCGACCGTGCTCTTCGTGGTCCACGAGCCCCCTGAGAGCTTTCGCACGTAGGTGTTATTCCCCGAGTTCCAGGCCGAGTTATAGAGGGCATTCCCGAAGCTGACGAGTGAGATAAAGCCGTTGTTATCGGCGAACGAGGCACTGGGCATCGTATCGCTGGTCGAGTACGTGCCATTGACCCCACTCCGCTTCCGAAGCAGACTCGCAACCGTTGAGGCACTCATGAGCCCGACATAGAGATCGTCCTGAAAACCAAGCATTGAAGTGACGCTGCCTTGCGAGCCTGTCGTCGTATGGTCGAGCGTCCATGCCGTATCGATGCCTGGGCGAATCCAGTAGACCCGTCCGACAGCGGCCCCCGTATCACCCCGATTCGTGCCCACCCACAACTTATCCTGATACCAGGCCAGTGCGTACGGCATGTGTCCCGACGCGAAGACCGCATCCCCGAGATTCGTGAGGACACCCGTATACGGATTCATCGTGAAGACGCGACCGGCCCACGTCGTCGAACTCGTGCCACTGTCGAAGGTCGAGAAGTAAATCGTATTGTTCGCGGAGAGCATCGACAGGACCGCCTGACTGACGCCCCCAGAGGCCGTCGCAGGAATGGCCGCCATCTCGCGATCGAAGTCTCCATCGAAGACGCGCACGGTCGGTGCGGTCGTATTGACGGTGTAGCCACCGAAGGGATAGTACAGCCGATTATTGAAGACGCAGGCCGCCCCTGGGGATCCGCCAAGGTAATTCGCCCCGCTCGCTGCGAAGGTCGCCACTTCGGTAAAGTTCCGCGGATACTTCAAGGTGTCGGTCGGAATGACGACATCAGCGGCCGTCGCGAAGTCATCATCCGTGCGCGCCCAGCCGGGCGACGTATAGGTGTAGAGAGCGGTCCCCGTGACCGTCGACGAGCCGGACGTGACCGAGACATCGACCGCGCCATAGGCGTGCGCGGGCGTCGTACACGTGATCGAACCTTGATTGACGACCACCACGCTCGTCGCTGCGCTCGTATCGAACTTGACCGTCGCTCCGCTCGCGAAACCTGCACCAGCAACCGTGACCGACGTGCCGCCGGCAATAGACCCAGATGAGGCCGTGACGGATGTTACGGCAAGTGCAGTCACCGACAGACAGAAGCTAGCGCCAACCGCTGCATACTGTGCGCTCGCACTGCCCCCGGACCACGTAAAGGTGGCTGCGGTCGCTGCCTGCTTGTGCTCAGCATTGAGCTGGCCAGACAAGCCGCCGGAGGTATAGCCTGTTCCGACCGTCAGCCCCGATGTCGCGCTGGAGATACCCGTAATGTGAAGCGAATCGGCCGGCGGGGCCGTATCGCCATAGGAAACTGTGCCTGTTCCCGAGAGCGTGCCGGTCGAGGTCAGATTATCCTGATTATAGACGCCAAGCAGGATCGTCCCATCGAGCAGATAGGCACGAATCGCCTGATTGTACGCTTCGTTGCTGTTCTGCGTGTAGGTGGCGGTTACGGCATTCGTGCCAGCGAACGCCGAGACCGTCCTCCACATCGAGACGCGGCGATTCCCTGTCGTATTCACCGCGGCGTCGATTTCGGTATAGGTGTTACCGAGCGTGTCGGTGACGGCTGTCGTGGTGCCCGTTGACGCGGTCGTCCCGCCCACTCCGCTCGAAATCACGACAATTGTATCGCCGATCGTCGTCGCGACGGAGAAGTTCCCTGTCGACAGGGACGTGTCAGGTGTGCCCCCACTAATGGAGGCCGAATTCCCGACTGTTGCGAGCACAAGGGCCATGACTACGCAGTCCCTCTCGAAATGAAGAAGTAGCGAGTCTCGGAACCGGTCGAGGAGGTGTGGAGATCGGGCAGGGGGACGCCAATACCGCCCTTGATCGCCCCAGCTGCTGTACTCGTCGTGAATGCAATCAAGCCAGGACGATTCACGACCGATTCGGAGCTGCCCAGCGGGTCCACGAAGAAGTTCTGGGCGCTGCGAAAAGCCCCTGGGGGCGTATGCAGGTCGTCCGAGTCAAGAATGACCCCCAGGCGCCCCAACGAGTTGAGCCTGAGTATGCCAGCCACGGACTAGCCTCCGATGAACAGTTCGTAGTACTGAGTCTTGCTCGTATCGCTCGTGATTTTCAGGCCGGAGATCCCATAGGTCGATCCAGTCGTCGTGTGCCAGAAGGCAATCGCACCACCAGGATCCAGAATGAGGATCGTGGCCTGGGAGCCAGTTGTCGGTGTCCAGACGACGGTGTATTTCGCCACCGTATCGAGATTCTTCAGATACAGATGGCGCACCTGAGTGATCGGGAGATTGACCGTTGTCTGGGTATTGTCGGTGAGGACCCCGACGCGCATCTCTCCAACCGTTGGCGGGGTCGTATCACTGATCGTGACGGCCCGGCGTACGAGCACCGTCGAATCGGTGTCGAGCTGCTGGACCGTCAGAGCGAGACTGTGTGCGCGAGCCATGTTCTACCTCTAGCGTTCAGATGTCTGTACGTTATGTGGCTGTACGTTCATCTTTGGATACGTTACCAGAACGAACCATACCCCTGGAACAGATCCTCGACGACTTCGGGTTCCTGCTCCTGGCGCGGTGTCAGCCGAATCAGGATATTCTGCTTTTCAGCTGCGTAGACACCAAGCCAGCCTGCATCGGGCGCCCCGTCTTCGCGTTCCTTCGCGACGGCGTACGCAATCACCCAGGCTTTGAGCGCATTATCGGAGTTGCCAGGAATCGGATTGTAGTCGGCAATCTCAACGCTGGGATTGTAGACGAGACGCAGGGAGATTGCTGAGCTGACCTTGGGGGCCGTCAGAATCTTCGGCGCCTCAATCGGTGGCCCCAGTCCCGTCACCTGGAAGTAGACTTGCGTCGGGGCTATCGAGGGGTCGGTCGAGGCTTGCGTCCGTGCCGCAATGAAATCCGGATGGTTGTACTTTCTTGGAGAAAACAGCACAGCGCGGGCAGACCCACTCGCTGTGGTATCTGCTGGCTCAATGAGCTGCACACGGAAGCAATCTTCTGGAATGCCTGTAATTTCAGTCGCGTCGGCCGCAAGGACGGGCACCGTGCTGATCTTGACGAAGTGATCCTGGTGGAGATCGATGATCGCGCCCCACAGGTCCTGAATCCCGAGCGTCATGATCGACGTGAGTTCGTCGGCCGACCAGAAGCGGGGCGTCAGCTCTCCCAGCTTCTGCCGCGCCTGCGTGATGATCGTACTCAGGAGGGTCGCAGCCATGAGTTAGGCCACCGTGACGCCCGACGCCGCCGCATTGACGACTTCAGCGAACACGACGCACTGATTCGAGCCGAGATTGCCCAAATCATCGATCGTCACTTGAATCGTGAACGTGTTTGAGGCCCCGACTGCGCCCGAGATTGCACTGGCCGAGTAGGCCAGTGTATGCGTGGCCCCAGCCGCCACCGTTGCAATCCCGGCATCGGCAAGCGCAACGGCTGTCGCGACGGCATTCGCGCCTGTCGTCCGTGCGACGACCACGAGCCCCTGCGCGACCCGCGAGGATTCGTACGCATCCGTCGAGCCATTGCTCGTCAACAGCAAGAGTCGAATGGCCGCCGCATGATTGGCATTCGGGATCGTCACCGTGAGAATGCCCGTGGCGACGTTATCCGCGATGCCTGTGACCGTCTTGACCAGCTTCTCGACCGAATTGGCCGAGCCCGCCGGCCCATTGATCAGGAAGCCGGTCCCGGTGATCGTTCCTGTCCCTGTGAATGCACCGACAGACCCAGTCACCCAGGTCACGCCGCGCGTTGTCGAGAGTATCTGTGTCGCCATGCTCCCACCCCCTACACGGCCACTGTGGACGACTGCCGCATGTAGGCTTCAACTTGGAGATGCCCAGCCAACCCAGTCGCTGAGACGTTCATCACGAGATTCTTGGCCTCGGTCAGTGGCTTGCCGACCGCCCCGAAGTCGAATTGCCAGTGTGTGTCTGCACCAGGACTGCCGGGAATCTTCGCGACATATAATGGCGTCGCGTCCGAATCCTCGAACGTCATCGAGGCCGTCGTACTGGTCTTGATCGTGACGACGATCCGCTGGACCCAGATCTTGTGACTGGCCTTGCTGGTAATCAGCGTCGTATCGTCTGTGGACGCCGTAAAGTCCAACTGCGTGCTGACATCCCGATTCAGTCGTCGCAGATTGCCATATTCGTCGCTGGAAATCGTCATGACTACTCCTGGACGGCCTCAGCCGCAGGTTCCTCTTTCAGCAGAAACTCGATGACCTGGAGACCACCCACACACGCATTGAGGCTTGCTTCCAGTTGAGTCTTTTGCGCCTCTAGGGCTCTCTTCGTCTCTAGAAGCTTCTCGGTCGTGGCCATATTGCTCCTCCCAGAATAAGAGAGGCAGGGTTTCCCCCACCTCTCAGTGTTCGCTTAGACTCCCGCACTGAATGG
>ERZ1292629.2909-Hain-H43-01um-R1-2909-length-13813-cov-6_pt1 | contig 13813 bp, 14 predicted proteins | sample MGYA00564399_ERZ1292629 | MGnify/ENA primary metagenome ERZ1292629 (study PRJEB36523, sample SAMEA6512636) | groundwater metagenome | collected 2019-01-08 | study: AquaDiva: Metagenomics assemblies of 32 groundwater samples
GGATTGGCTCAGTTGGTAGAGCGCGTCGTTTGGGACGATGAGGTCGGCAGTTCGAATCTGCCATCCCCGACCATTCGACAAGCTCATGGTCTTCGACACTTCATAATTTTGAAGGCTTGGAGAATGGCCCTGAGCTTGCCGAAGGGCTTATTCAATATCTTCGACACTGTTTTATGTACTACGTATATTTCTTAAAAAGCCAAAGTAATCAGTTATATATAGGTTGTACTACTGATATCCAAAACAGAATTATGAGGCATCGAAAAGGTGAAGGTGCAGAATTTACAAATAGAAACAAAGTTTTTGATTTAGTCTATTCCGAAGAATTTACTACATTATTAGATGCAAGAAGAAGAGAAAAGCAAATCAAAGGATGGAGAAGAGAGAAAAAAGAAAATTTGATAAAATTTGGTAAACCAAATATAGTAAAATAAATCTATTGCGAGTGTAGTTCAATGGTAGAACGCAACTTTTCCAAAGTTGTCACGAGGGTTCGATTCCCTTCACTCGCTCAGAAAAGGAGTTCCCGCGAACGGCCAGCTCGGCAAAGCCCATTTTGTACCTGACGCCCAGTTGCCGGTTAGTCAAAAAGTAGTCCGAGCCGATGTTTTTGCCGATGGAACAAAGTTCGTCGGCATTATTTTTTGCGCGCGCGGTTTTGTCCCCATCTACCGCTATATTTATAAATTCTCGCATTGGTCCGAGCCAACTCGAGCCTTGGGTCTGAAGTTTGACTATTTGGTCTTGTAACTTCACTTTGTTTTCAAATAATTCATTCTTTTTGGTCTTGTAAATATTGGCATCAATAGTTCCATCTAAATATCCATCTAGTAATGTGTTTAGTTTCTCATCCAGTCTTTTGGTTTCGATTTCAGTCTCGGTTATTCTTTGACTAGTTTGTTGTTTTTCGGTGATCTCATCTCTGTCTAACCATTGATTCCATTGATCTGCCCACGATTGGGGTAAGGCAACGTCAGAAATAATTTTTCTGAGTTGCTGTTCAAGAACTGGCTCTTGGATATACTTTTGAGTACAGGGTTTGAGCTTCTTGGTACAACGGTAGTAAATATATTCAACTTTACCCCGGGTACGTTTGTAGATCTTTGTTTTGTGTTCGGCCGTGATACTGGCTCCACATTCACCACACTTAGCCAGTCCCAAAAAGGAAAATTTGTGTCCTTTAAATACTTTTTTGTTTGTGCTTAATTTTCTTTGGACTTCATCAAAAAGGCTTTTACTAATAAATTGCTCATGTCTGCCTTCATGCCATTCACTGTTATATTTGAACAGACCAATGTAAAACTTGTTGGTTAAGAAATGGACTACTTCATTTAATGAAAGTGGCTTGCCATTTTTTCTAGAGTAACCATGTTCAAAAAGTACGTCTGCTATTTGTGTCTGTCCCCACTCCCCACTGGCATACTGCTGAAAAGCCTTTTTGATGAACTTAGATTTAATCGGATCAATCTCATGTTTCTTGGCTGGTTTATTGTAAATGTAGCCGTAGGGAGATTTGGCCGGCCAGACACCATTTCTCAGTTGTTGCCTCAGTCCCCTTTTAACATTTTCAGACAGATTGTCAACGTAATACTTTGATTGACCAAAGGCCATATTGAGAACAAATTTTCCTTGGGGTGAATTTTCAAACCAGAAAGATGGGAATTTGAGATCCAGTAATTTGCCAGTATCGAGTAGGTAAATAATCCTGCCTCCGTCAACAGAATTTCTGGCAAGTCTATCGGGATGCCAGGAAAATATTCCTTGAGCCTCTCCTTTTTCAATCTTTCTTAGGACTTGCTCAAAAACCAAACGACCCGGGACTTTGGCAGTCTTGGCTTCAGTAGCAAATTCGATTATTTCTAGATTCTGTTTTTGAGCAAAGTCCTTGATCTCTTGGATCTGGGACTCGATACTCAAAATCTGACGGTCTTTCTCGTCTGTACTTTTCCGGCAGTAGGCTATGTACTTCATTGGCAAATGACCTTAAAATTTTTGCGTTTGCTTTGAGATTTGACTCCGGCAACTGGGCGTCAGATACAAAATGGGCTTTGCCGAGCTGGCCACTCGCGGGGACTCCCTTTCTGAGCTAGTTTTTGAAAAAGTCCGCACCCGTTTTCGCAATTCTCTGTGAATTCTCCGGGCTCATCCCTCGCTTTACTCGGGATTCGCCTTTTCCGCTAAACATCGGCTCGGACATTTTTCTTCTCAAAGCAAACGCAAAAATTTTAAGGTGCGATTATATTTTCTCCTAACCTTCCCCGAAGTCAATGGGATTTTTATTCAGAGATTTTCAATTTCATCACCCAAGTTCAAATGTCGTCACTCCAAATACTCGGTCGTATGGTATTTTTGGAGCTTTGCCAAGATACATACGGGCACAGCCAAACATTTCCATCATGTTGTAATTCTTAGCGAGCTTCATTGCTTCTTGATTAATTTCTGGCACATCCAGATAAATTAAATCGTCTACTGCGTAACATGATAAAGCCTTGAACAATTCATGAGCCACTTCATAGTTGGAAGCAAATAGTGGACCAATCTTATAACCTTTTACGCATTTTCTTATTACTCCAAAACCTTTTATTTCCCCATTTTGCATATATTTATATCCCAGACTATCAGGCATGAAAAGCCAGCCTTTCAGAAAATTGGTTCGATTAAATCCAAAACATTTACTATCGAGTTTATTGATTGAATCAAAATCTTCAGAGGCTATTTTTGTAACATTTTTGGAAAAAGATTTCTTGACTGCTTTGCTTTCCATTCTTAAATTTCGATGCGAAAATTTGAATCCCCACTTAGAATAAGTCGGTTGCATATTAAACACCCCATCTATACCTATGGCAGCGACCTTTTTAAGTCTGGTGGCCAGAGTTTCTAGAAAATAATTAGCCAATTCAGTACCAAGTCTTTTTTTCCGGTATTCTGGTTTAATAATAAAGAAACCTCCAAAACCAAATTTTCCATTGTAGGAAACTCCAGATACACTCCCTATCATTTCTCCATCTTTTTCTAGTGCCATGAACCCCCCTGGATCAGTTAACCAAAAGACATCTGTATCATGAAGCCCGGGGTTCCAACCCTCACTAGCCGCCCAACCAGCAGCAACGTTCAATTCTGAACGAACCATTTTTCTTATTTTGAATCCTTTTGGAAGCATGAGTACAGTATACTACTAGCCACGAAGTTTTCAATCTTGCGATTGAATTTATTATAGGTTTGTAGTATAATAGTGGTAATGGTTAACAATTCTACCAAAGAACCCCAAGCCTAAAAGGCTGGTCTTTGCGTGAATTATTAAATAATAGTTAATCATTAAAATCCAGACCAGCCAAAGGAGCTGGTTTTTTTGTGGAGGTAATATATGTGTATGTTTAATAAATTATCAAGAATGTCCAATACCACTCTCATGGTGGCGGTGACTTTCTTTGCCAATTTGTATTTTTACAATCATATCGGAACGCTATATTTGCAAACCCGAGGACTTTCATTGGGTCAAATTGGCTCGTTGGGATCAATTCTAATAATCTCCTCTTTATTAGCTGAAGTTCCGACGGGGATATTGGCTGATAAAATTGGTCGCAAATGGTCAGTAGTAATCGCTTTGTTTATTCAAACCGCAGGCGAATATTTGTATTTGTTTACAAATAACTACTGGGGATTTGCTTTAATCTCAGCTCTGGCTGGTATTGGCTTTGCTTTTGCTTCTGGGGCTGGAGAGGCTTTGTTATACGACTCCCTACCCAAAGGAGACAGCCACGCTTTAATGAAGAAAGCGACCCGCCTAAACGCCAGCGCATATTTGATTTGTTCACTGATAGCACCCCTGATTGGGGGAATAATTGTTTCTTCACTAACTTTAACTAAATTTAAGGTGGCTATTCTGTTTACTGCCATTAGTGTAACGATGGCTTTTTTATTGTCCTTGTTCTTTAAAGAATCTAAACTTGATTATAAACACCTTGAACTTTCACCTAGAGAAATATTTTCAAATGGACTCACCTATATATTATCCAACAAACAACTACAGTGGATAGTCGCAATTTTAATTCTCACTGACTCATTCACGGGAGTACTCTTAGGTTTGTATCAACCATATTTCGTAAAGTTTTCTGTTACCCCGTTGTGGATTGGTTGGTCACTCTCCCTCGCTAGTTTGTTGGCATTTTTAATAATGAGTCAGCTTCCAAAACTTGAAAAATGGTTAGGTGAGAAAAAAGCGTTTTATTTAATGTGTATTTTTCCAAGCCTTGGTTATTTGGCGTTCGCCACTTTTAATAATCAAATTGCAGTGATTATGATATTTATAATTACTTACGCCTCCACCTTTACCAGAGGACCGACTATTTCGGCCCTAATAAATAAACAATTGGATAAAAAATCTCGAGCTACCACTTTATCTATGATAGCCATGCTGGATAAGTTGTATATTGGAGTTATGTCAGTTGTCTTTGGAATCATGGCTCAATATTCATTTAGGATCACCTTTCTGGTCATGGGAATACTGATTTTTGGTTTTTCCGTTATTTTGCGAGTAAACAAATATGCACATTCAAGTATCTAAACTATCAAAATCATTTGGCGGGCAAGACGTTCTTAAAGATGTTTCATTTGCCATAAACAGCGGTGAGAAAGTAGCCTTATTGGGCAAAAATGGTTCTGGTAAATCAACTTTGTTTAAAATCTTAATGGGCGAGGAAACGCAGGATTCAGGATATGTAACTTTCAATCCCAAAACTGTCCAGATTGGATACTTATCTCAAGTAGCGGATGACAACGATCCTTTGTCTAGTGGACAAAAGCTGAAGAAACGATTTAGAGAGATATTAATTTCTAAACCAGACGTATTACTTCTGGATGAACCAACTAATCATTTGGATTGGCAGGGAATGTCCTGGCTGGAAAAAGAAGTGATGGCTTTTTCAGGACCAATCCTAATAGTCTCACATGACCGTTATTTCTTGGACAAAGTTGTGGATAAAATTCTTGAATTAGAAAATGGAGTAATAAAAGTTTATGGAGGTAACTATTCACTTTATAAACAGCAAAAACAAATCGAATTAGAGTCCCATCTGCGAAATTACGAAAAGCAACAAAAACAGATACAGAAGTTGCAAGCAGATCTGTTGGAAAAAAGAAATACTGTTCAAAAAGGTGGCACTGATGCACCACCAACTAGAGATAAAGATAAATTCGCCGCTTCTTTCTTTGCCAATCGAGTAGGTCGGAAATTTGGAAAACAAATTCAGGCTTTGGAAAACAGAATAGAAAGCATTGACAAGATTGACAAGCCACAACCCAATTGGGAGTTAAAAGCATTATTTAAGTCAAAAAAGGAAAGTGGTCAAACGGTGGTTCAGATTAAGTCAGTAAATTATAAAAATATTTTAAAGAATATTTCTCTGGTTATTCAGAAAGGTCAACGACTGGCTTTAATTGGCGACAATGGTAGTGGTAAGACAACTTTGGTCAAACTCATTTTAGGTCAACTCGTACCTGATAGTGGAGAAATTAATATTGGAAATGAAGTTCAAACTGGTTATTTGAGCCAAGAGCATCAGGAATTAGATTCTGACAAGATCGTTTTAGATGAATTAGCTAGTGAGAATATTGATAAAACCGAAAGTTACAAACTATTGAGAAGGTTTTTGTTGCCACCGGAAAAAATTAACCAACCTGTCAAATTGTTAAGTAGCGGTGAAAAGGCAAAACTACTTCTAGCTAAAATCATGACCAGTGGAGCCAATTTTATCATTCTGGATGAGCCCACAAACCACTTGGATATTTCTTCCCGAGAAGCTATTGAGGAAGCATTGGTAAATTATTCAGGAACACTTTTAGTAATTTCGCACGATAGGTATTTCTTGGAAAGAATTGGTACTACAGATTCCGTTAACCTAGAAAATGGCAAATTGACTAAACTATGAATAGGTTTGAATTTTTTAAAAACTACAAAGAGTTTGCGTGCTACATAAGATACAAAACTGCCAATGTTTTATGCAACCAACTTGAAAATTCGCGTGACTTAAATGAGCAAAGGGCTTTAATGCTCAGAATTGTTGAGGAGTTGGCAGCACAAACGGATGACTTATCCATGTGGTTGCAAGCGATAATGCAACGAAACGATGGAGATAAAAAATATCGTGACGAGTGGGAGAGACTTTTATCTATCCGGACTAACCATAGTGATTCGAAAAAAGTTATCGACAGTTTTAGACGCGTTAGATCACTAGGAGGTTTTCTGAGGAAGCTTGATTTCCCTCCAATAAGTCAAATTGCAAAAATCCACAGCACAAATGAGATTTTAATGAAAGAAGGTGTGGATACGGTCTGGCGTTCTGTTAGAGATGCGATTGAACAAAGAATAGTTAAGTCAAGAATATTGGAACTTGTTCAAAATAAAATTAAACATGGAATGATGGTATACACTGACACAAATGAAAACAAAATTTGGATTAGAATTTTTAAGGTTAACTGTGAAGGAACGGGACGAAAAAAGAGATTATCTCGCCTAAATCGGAATGTTGAGATCCCGATAGATGAGCCGAAAGCGAAATCAATGGTAGGGACTATTAAGGCATACGGCCAGGCAATAGAGGCTTTAATAAACTTGCTATTAATTGATTACAAGTACAAGATACTCTCGAAAAAGATAAGACTTAAACGAGAGAATAGGGAAAAATGTCTTGACGAAATTTCAAAAGCTCTGTCTTGATTTGAAATCCTTTGATTTGGCGACTTCTCGTTTAGGGTGGGTGGGCTGTTTGGAATGTAGTAGAATGTAATGGTTAGTTAATAAGGGTCCCGATGTCAATCGAGACAACGCGCGCGCAAAAAATCCGGCGGAAAAGGCGAATCCCGAGCAAAGCAAGGGATGAGCCCGGAGATTCAGGGCAAATTCCTGAAAAGAGTGCGAACTTTTTCAAAAACTAGCTCACAGTAATCGTTTTTGACCCTTGGGTTTTTTGAGATAATTATTTTTGGAAACAACACTTCTACCAATTTCTTTTTCTGTTTCCCTCCTGGCGTTTCCAGCGACTTTTCCACCTCGATAGGCGACACTTGCATTTTTGGAGAAAGTATCTGGTTTTTCTTGCTTGGAAATTTCTGTAGTTACCCTTTCGCCAAGCATGGTAAAAATTAATTCAAAATCGTCCATGTGATCACGCAGATTTTGTCTTTTTAGACCTTTCAGTTTCTTGTACTGACTAGGAGTAACTCCAAAAGCAGCCTTGGAAATCTCGGCTGTCAATATCTCATACTCTCTTTGCAGTGTTACTCCCCTCTTTTGCCATTCCTCTGTCAGTTCTTCACGGATGGCAATCCCCCGCAGTCTTTTCTCTATCCAGTCTTCAGAATAACCCTTAAGTTTATATAATAATCTAGTTCGCTTTGTTGCCAACTCAGGGTCTTCAATTTCTTGCACCCGTTCATAACCAACTTTTGCCAGCCATCTTTTAAATGGTTCTGCTTTTGGGGATGGAATAGATTGAATAATACGAAAAATCCCTTCGGTATTGGCACAATCAGTTTCATATTTCTTTTCATCAGAAGCCTTTAATTTCAGTTGTCTACAAATTGTAGATAACTGAACCCCATCATCATTATTTACTCGAGCTTTCATTGCAGTCCAATATTTACTTGGCTGTGAGCTATCCGTCAGTGCTTCGATAACATCGACTACTGAAAACCACCATTCATTGTTGAATAAGATCTTGCGGATATTTTTACCCTTGAAGATAGCAATTCTAGTTTCTTCCATAACAATAATATATTCCGAATAATACCCGATGTCAAGTATTAATGATTCTGTTTATCCAACAATTCCTGATATCTTTGCCTGGCAGCATAGAACTGGAGACCAATTACCCTGACCAGAGGATTTAATATCTTCTGAGATTGTTTTGAATAGGTTTCAAAAAATTCCGGCGTTCTTAATGGTTCGTATAAATAATTCACATCATCAGACCAGGTGGGCTAGGATCGATTTTCTCAAGTATCAAATATCTGAGAGTTTCATACTTGGCTTTAATATCACGGGTTAACAGTTTCCTGACAGTAAATACCACCTGTGAAATTTTTGAACTTACCCATTCATTTACATTGATCCATTCACTCTCCATATTTTGATTATATATCTATTACCCGCCGAATAAATATATTTGTCAATAAAACCATTCCCAACCTGGCTGGTCAACTTCCAGTATTTTACTCTTGAGCATTTTGTAAACCCCATCCTCTTTTATAGTTTGCCAGGTCCCTTCATAATAATGGACATCCACCTCGCCCTCTACCCAGTTTTTGGTCCCAAATTTTACAAAGACAGTATCTTTGGTATTATTATATTTTTCAGTCAAGATGATATCTACATCGAGAATATTTGTAAATCTATTTGTCCACTCTTCAAAATTAGTTTTCTTGAGATATTCGCTACTGAGCAGGTTAAATCCGTCTTCCATCCTCCTGGCCTTAAGATAAGTATAAAATGCCTTGACTGCTTCCTCGGGGGAAAGCGAGGCATCGACTTTGATTTTCGTAATATTCTGGTCGGTAAAATCGGGAATTACTTTTTTGGCCCAACCGGCATTGATATACATTGATAATCCCGAGAGCCCCATGGTATTTATACCGACCACTTCTCCGCAGATATCGACTAATGGACCACCACTCATACCGGGTACCAAGTTAATATCGGTTTGGATATAGCCAATAGGCATTCTTTTGGAATTCCTAAAATCGATAAACCGCCCCTTCAAGATGGTCGCCTTACCTGTAAGACCCGTGCCCAATGGATAGCCCGCAGCTATTACCGGATCATTTTCTTTGAAAGCGACTAAATCGGGTAGGGGTAGCACCAGGTTGTCATAGTTTTTTTCTGTAAACAAAATAGTCAGATCTACGTTTTTGTCACCCAAAATTTTGATAGGAGTAACAAAACTCCCATCAGGAAATATTATCTTGGGACTGGGTTCATCGGCTATGACATGGAAATTGGTAATCACCTGATTGGGGGTGATAAAAAATCCTGACCCCTCAGAATAACCACCAACCACTCTGACCACCGATTTTAGGAGAATATTTCTGGTCCCGGCAGAACAAAAGACTTTGTTAAACCGGCCATATTGATTGATGAGGTAGTCAGCAATGACTACCAGAGATGCCAATAAATATGCAATGATAACGAGAGCAACAATAGATTTTAATAAATTTTTGAGGCTTCTAAAGGGAAAAATAATAATATCAAAAATCAGGCTAATTATGGCAAATATTAATTTAAAAATAAATTTAATAAGATAATAGGTAGTATAAGTAATTAGTTTTATGGGGAAGAAATAAAGTGGAAAAAGTAGACGTTTAAAATATGCCCTGAGCCTTTTTAGCCAAATCCCCACTTTCTCCTTTATCGTCTTAGCCAATCTATCAAACTGCTTTTCAAATATGCTTATCATAAGTTTATTTTACTATTTCACCATAGATTTGGAATTTTGGGAAAGGGAATAAATATATTTAGTGTCATTATTGTGTTTGCTTGACATCCCATGTATACTGTTTATTAGATAAAAGAGGGGGACTAGGGCTTTCCTGGGTCCCCTTTTTTATGGAAAGATCTTCAAACCATAATTAAGATAATCAATACCTTTTGGACTTCTATGAAACTTTTTTTCAATATAATAAAAAGCTTTATTTTCTTTACTATGATCACCCGATTCGTCCAAGAACATTACCTTCATACAACAATTATTTTACACCCTTTTGTGTACGTGACACTCACTAAAACTTTCATTGAAGTCATTTCAAGTTTTTTTAGCGTTCGCTGCGACGGATCACCGATTATTTGCTAAAAAAATTCCCCTCTCGCTGCCGATTCGCGGACCAATAATTTCTCTTATCGGGTTTTAAATTAAGGGTTCTATAAAAAGTCTTTTAGATTCTTGTTCACCAAATAATTGCTCAACATCTAATTTCCTTTTCTCCCACAAGATTTTATTATTTTTTCTTCTTTCAGATTTAAAAAAAGATTCTAAATAACACCGTAACAATTCTTTTAAAAGATCTTCACTTGGAGTGATAAATTTGTATTCTCCTATATAACGAATGACGGGATTAAGTAATTTCCTTGCGAATATTTTTGGTCCATTTTCAAAGATAAATTCTATTTCATTACCCCTTTCGTAAATCGGTACTATAGATAATCTTTCTTTATTTTCTATAATAAGCTCACTCTTAGGTCTATTATTTAATAATTTTGCTGGTTTGAAAATCCATAAATTTCTATCTGAAGTCGCGGTAATATTATTAATAACTTTTTTATAATCTTTCTCTAGAACAAATATATCAATATCTGCATTAACTCTATAAAAATTACCTTTTACTCCTGCAATTGCTACACCACCATAAACCCAATAACTGAGTCCAGACTTTTCAATATTGGGAATGAGTATTTTAAAAATCGGCTCTAAATGTTGATTCATATTCTTATTTCACCTTTCATCAATTATCGAATATGTCAGAACTTATTCTAAGCATAATTCTGTATGTTTAGCCATTAGTTAAGGGATTCAATTTTAAATATTTTTCTAATTTGATCTATTCTCTCATCACATTTTTCAATTTTGCTTTCACCTCTTCCACCCGCATTAGACAAGAAGATTAATCCTTGCGCCACTTCTGCAATTTCCTTTTTCCCTTCGATACAACCAATCCGTGAGAGAAAATCTGTAAAAGGAATTTGTTTATAATTGGATTCAATCTGACACGATAGAGTTCTCATAGTATTCGTAATCTCAAGTATAATCTTTTGATTGAATCCAGAGTTAGTCAGAATGTTGGCATAAAATTTTAATTTGTTATCAATTTCTCCAATTGTTTTTTTGTATTCATAAATTGGTTCTAAAAAGAACTTCTGTAATATTTGCCCAATAACAAATACCAAAGTTCCACTTGTCACTGTGTAAAACACTTGATTATTCATAGTTTCTCTAAGTAAATGTTTTTAACAAATGCCCGTTCATCCCCATAATTTCTTACTCCTATTGACCCAAAATCAAAATCTATATTTTGCATTAATTTTGTTTCTCTTTTTGTTTCCTCTCCTTTTGAGTTTAACTCTCGATAGACAACCCCAATCTGTGAAGGAATAACAAAATGTCTATCAAATAATGATTTATTTTCGTATTTAATATTAATTCTGATGCTCCTTTTTTCGCAAATGATTATTAGTTTGTACCATTTATCAGGTTTTAGCTTATCTTCAAAAACATTTTCTTCCATTATTATCCATTCTCCGTTAATCCTTAAATGTGGTTTTATTCTGTCGTAAAATAATTGATACATTACATAATTTGATAAATTCACGGCTCGAATGATACAACAAAATGACATGTTTACGATTTTAAAATTACATTCTAATTTGTAATCGTCCCAAATAGCTGTTTTAGGGAAAATATATCCCGCATGTGAATCTGTTATCTCAAAACAGTTTTCGTTTCGCACAAAAGCAAACCTACCTCTGCCCACCCAATCTTTTTCGCACCCTGGCTTGTCTAATGACATAAAATAAAAGTCTGTATCTTTTGTCCTAAAGTAGATAATTACAAAAAAAGATAAAGTAAAAATCGCTGTGGTTAAAACGAAGGCAATGTTCGGATTTATTAATAAAAAAGAAAAGTATGCTGCTATCGTATTTACGATAAACGCAATAAATTCATGTTTATATTGTCTTATAAATGCTTTTGATTTATTCATAACTAATGAAGCTTATGTTTTTCTTCCATTTTTTTGAATTCATTAAAATATCTGCCGAATACTTTTTGGAACAAAATTGTTTTTTCGTAAAGCCAGGTAAAATAATTTACTGCTTCATTTTGGACAAATACGTTAGACACAGCTTTTTTTATTTTGATACTTGAAGAAACTGCTGAATCCACCCACTTTGCCTTTTCTCCAATTTCTTTTTCTATTTCATCTTTTTGCTCAAACAAAAAATTATATAAACCCTTATTTTTGTTTATGTAAATTTCACAACCGAGCAAATTTTCTCTGGAATTGATTGTTAAAGCCACGTGCGCGTCACCATTCCCTATACTCACATCGTACCAATGTTGTGGGCGGGGTGTTTGTAAACGAATTTCTTTATCACTTGTCGAAACATAATCTTTGAATTTTTTCCAGAAATCCAATTGCTGAACTTTGGTATCTGTCAATTTTCCGCTTGCTACATCTGTCTTAATAGCTTTTGCCCATTCATTTGGACCGACAACGATCTCGAATTTTGGAGCGGGGTTTGAGCCTTCAATTTGCCAAAGCTCAATTCTTATCAAAAAGAAACTAATATGTTCATCTGTGTGTTCATTTAGCCAGTTAATCGCTTTTTGGTGTTCTTCTCTATAATCCCTGACGATCCAGATAATTATTTCCGCGTCATAGCCGGATGCGTAGGTGATAATTTTACCAAGATGATCATGGTTTGTATCTTCAAGCTGATTTTCAATTATTATTTTTCTGCCTGAGTTTTCTTCTTCAGCAAGAATATCTACATTAAACTTTCCGACACTTGCTTCGGTTTGAGTAAGTTTAATATCAACGCCGATTTCCTCACTTAACAAATCAAGATTTTCCTTTTGTGCAAGCCAATTCGTAAAATCAATGGCTTCGTGTCCCCAAACATCTCTTAATTCAACATTATTTAATTTTGATAAGTTCATTTTCATATATCTTATTATTATCTTTATCGCTCTAAATTGCAATTTCCTTCAATGTAAGGCCATAGTGTTTATTAACTAATTAGTTGATTTAATTAATTCTATAAACATTACTCAGTCTTGTGATTTGGAACAGGTAGACCAAGTTTATGTAGTGGTAAATAATTGAAATAATATTGACAACCGACCGCAATTACATAATCAAGCGTGTCTTTGTATTGATGTTTTTTGAACCAGTCATTGAGGATATAAATATACTCAACTTCTATATTCAGAGGTGCCATCAATTTTTTATATTGCTTAACCTTGAAATCGCATGTCTGAAGTTTTTCATCGACGGAACCAGAAACTCCTTGGAACTTCATTTCAATAATAAAAAGCGTATTGTTTACTATTACATATAATGCCTCATCTGGCAAAAGTTGCTTTGAGATATATTTTGTCCAATCAATACCTTTGGAGTTCAGGAATTTATAGAGTCCATGTTTTTTATAACTATGTGCAACTTCCTTTTCAAGATAATAGACAAGATTTCCTTTTATTGAATAGCCATCAGTTTTATCGAGGATGAACAAAATATCCCGTCCTCTTTCAAAGTTTATCCCCGTAATTGTGTTTCCTCCACCCGTTCCTCTTATCTTCATATGTTTATTTTCTAGACGCTTTCAAATTAATATTTCGGTCTAATTCTTCAAATCGCTTTATTGATACATCTAAATATTTTGGTTCAGTATCAATGCCAATAAAACGCCGTCCGAGAAGATAAGCGGCAATACCAGTTGTTGAACTACCTGTAAACGGATCAAGAATTAAATCGCCTTTATTTGTGCTTGCAAGAACAATTCTTTTTAATAAATCTTCCGGTTTTTGAGTCGGATGTTTTCCAAATTTCTTTTCAACTGTTTTCGGCGTTCCCATTGCCCAAACTGAACGCATCTGTAGACCGGGTTTCTTTAATTGATCTTCTGGCCAATTACCGTTTTTCATCAAGTCATAATTGAAAACATGTCTTGATTCTTTATCTTTGCGGGCCCAAATCAAAGTTTCATGGCTTGCCGTAAAATAACGACAACTTAAATTTGGCGATGCGTTCGGTTTGAACCAAGCGATAT
>ERZ1292629.2910-Hain-H43-01um-R1-2910-length-13812-cov-7_pt1 | contig 13812 bp, 17 predicted proteins | sample MGYA00564399_ERZ1292629 | MGnify/ENA primary metagenome ERZ1292629 (study PRJEB36523, sample SAMEA6512636) | groundwater metagenome | collected 2019-01-08 | study: AquaDiva: Metagenomics assemblies of 32 groundwater samples
TCTTTTTTGGTTTGCCAAGCCAAGTCGCCCGATAAACTTTCCCAGCTTACAAATAAAAATTTCTTGGGTTTTGTTCCTTCAACTATGAAATTATTTTTTCCGTTTTGTCCGTTGTTCATTTTTTAAAATTATTTATTTTATTATATCACTAAAAAAATTATTGCAAAGCTGTGCAAAACAAAAAGCGCGCAGTTAGCGCGCTTTTTGTTTTGATTTCAGCGCTAATTAATTAGCGGCTGAATCTTGGAGGCCTTTTCTTTTGCCAGCATTCTTTGCAGTAGATTGGTCTGTCTGCGGCTGGTTCAAAAGGAAGTTCTGTAATTTCAACTCCGCATTCGGAGCATTTCCAGTTTCCTTTTATCATCTCTCTTGGAGCAAAGCCTCTGTTTTGATCTTTGTCAAACATCTTATTCTATTTCTATTTTTTAAATAAATAAAGCGACCTTTCTAATAGTCGCCCTACTTATTGCTAAGATACTTCGACTTATTAGTTAATTCCATTATACTCCTTATTTTTGATGTGTCAAGGGCCGTTAGCGCCCTTTCTTTTTTTGCTTCAAAAGGTATGATTAAAATGATAGCGAAGCTATGAAAAAAGAAATCTGGATTTTAATAATATTGGCAATATTAATTGTTGTCTTGGCTGGAGTGTTATTGATGTGGCCAAAAGCAGAAACTATTAAGGTGAAGGCTTATTTTAATAACAGTAAAATGGACCCTGAATTCTCCTGCAATAAAGTGTTTGCTGTGGAAAGGGAAGTGCCAAAAACAGATGCAGTTGCAAGAGCTGCTTTGGAAGAGCTTTTTGAAGGTCTGACAAATACTGAAAAAAATGCGGGATTTTTTACCAGTATAAATTTGGGAGTTAAAATACAAAGTTTAACAATAGAGAACGGAACAGCTAAAGTTGATTTTGATGAACAATTAGAATACCAGGTAGGAGGTTCGTGCAGGGTTTCGGCAATAAGGGCGCAAATAACAGAGACATTAAAACAATTTCCAACGGTTAAAAATGTTGTTATTTCCATAAATGGCAGAACAGAGGATATTTTACAGCCATGAATTTTAAGATTTTAAGAAAATCAAAAAACAGCAGGGCAAGATTAGGGCTGATAGAAACAGACCACGGAGTTGTTGAAACTCCGTGTTTGGTTCCTGTGGCAACTCAGGCAGTGGTAAAAACTTTAACTTCAGAGGAAGCGGCCGAAACCAAGTCGCAGATTTTAATTGCTAACACTTTTTATTTGCATTTAAAGCCCGGAGAGAAAATTATAGAAAAAGCAGGGGGACTGCATAAATTTATGAACTGGAAAAAACCATTAATGACCGACTCCGGCGGTTTTCAGGTTTTTTCTTTGGGCTTTGGCAAAGATTTTGGAGTCACAAAATTTTTAGGGAAGGGCATGGCGGACAAAAAAATAATCGGTAAATCAGGACGCCCAAAATCGTTGAAGATTACACAGGACGGAGTTTTCTTTAAATCTTTTATAGATGGCAGAGAAGTTTTTTTAGGTCCTAAAGAATCAATAAAGATACAGGAAAAATTAGGAGCGGATATTATTTTTGCTTTTGACGAATGCACTCCTCCATTAGCTGATTATGATTATGTAAAGAAATCTTTGGAGAGAACTCATAAATGGGCAAAAATTTCCTTGAGAGCAAAAAAGTCAAAGCAAGTAATTTTTGGAATAATACAGGGCTCGGAATTCAAGGATTTAAGGGAAAGCAGCGCAAAATTTATAAATTCTCTGGATTTTGACGGATTTGGAATCGGCGGGGACTTGTGGCGGGAAATAGGCGGGACAAAAAAAATATTAGATTGGTTTATACCCATAATTAATGAAAGAAAACCGCGCCATATGCTGGGAGTCGGATATTTGGAAAATATAGAAGATATTATAAGGGCCGGTATTGATTTGTTTGATTGCACAGTGCCGACGCACTATGCCAGGAGAGGAATTGCTTTTACATCAGAAGGCAGATTAGATTTGAACAAGTTAAAATTTTTGAAAAAGCGCGAGCCGTTAGATAATGGCTGTACCTGTAAAATTTGTTTGGGCTATAAAAAAGACTACATTTCGCATCTCTTAAGGGCGCAAGAGCTTACTGCTTTCAAGCTTTTAACTTTTCATAACCTTTGGTATTTTAATACTTTTGTTGAAGAAATAAGAAATAAAATTAAGAGAGGAGAGATATAATGTGCGGGATAATAGGTTACATAGGCGATAAAAAAATAATGCCTGTTTTAATAGATGGTCTGAAAAAACTTGAATACAGGGGCTACGACAGCGCCGGAGTTTGCGTAAAAGAAAAAGATGGTCTGATTACAATCAAGGAAAAAGGCAGGGTTCAAGAATTAGAAAAACAAATTGACCCAGATAGTTTTTTTAGCAATATGGGCATTGCCCATACGCGATGGGCTACGCACGGGGAGCCGAGTAAAATCAATGCCCATCCGCATTTAGACTGCAAAGCTGAGATTGCAGTGGTTCATAATGGGATAGTGGAAAATTATCATTCTCTGAAAGAATTTTTAGAAAAAGAAGGACATAAATTTAATTCACAAACCGATTCTGAAGTAATTGCGCATTTGATAGAAAAGTTTTATGCCGGGAACTTAGAGGAAGCTGTTTTGAAAGCATTAAAACTGATAGATGGTACTTTCGGCTTGGCAGTGATTAATAAAAATGAAGAAAAAATAGTTGTGGCCAAAAGGGGCTCGTCAATAATAATAGGGATGGGAGAAAACGAAAAAATTATCGCCTCTGACGTCATCCCTATTCTTTCTTATACAAATAAGATTGTTTATTTAAACGACGACGAGCTCGCCATTATAAAAAAAGACAATATTTTAGTTAAGAATTTGGACGGAGAAGAGGTCAGTAAGGAAATTCACGAAATAAAATTACAAGTTGAGCAGATGGAAAAGGGGGAATTCAAGCATTTTATGCTAAAAGAAATCAATGAGCAGCCAGATGCCATAGCAAACACCCTGAAGGGAAGGATAAAAGATGGTATCATCAAACTAAGCGTTAACATTGACTTTAAAAAAATAGAGAGAATTATTATTACTGCCTGCGGAACAAGCTGGCACTCTGGATTAATTGGCAAGTATCTTTTAGAAAGATTCGCCGATATTCCCGTTGAAGTGGACTACGCTTCTGAGTTTAGGTATAGAAACCCAATTATCAAAGAAACGGATTTGGTTGTAGTTATTTCTCAATCAGGAGAAACTGCCGACACCTTGGCTGCATTAAAGGAAGCAAAAAAGAAAAAGGCAAAAACCCTTGGCATAATAAATGTAGTCGGCTCAACTATTTCAAGAGAAGTTGACTCCGGTATTTATCTCCATGCGGGACCTGAAATAGGAGTGGCAAGCACCAAAGCTTTTACATGCCAAGTTGCAGCGCTCTTGCTTTTTGCCTTGTTTATAAAACAAGAAAAAGGAGTGTCGATAAGTGCAGAGCTTTTAAGAGACCTGCAAACGTTACCTTCAAAAGTGCAGGAAACGCTAAACTGCGCAGAAGAAATAAAGAATATAGCTGAAAAATTTAAAGATGCCAGAAATTTTTTATATCTAGGCCGAGGATTAAATTTTCCAGTGGCTCTAGAGGGCGCATTAAAACTTAAGGAGATATCATATATTCACGCAGAGGGTTATCCAGCAGCAGAAATGAAACATGGTCCCATTGCTTTGATTGATGAAAATATGCCGGTTGTTTTTATAGCAACCAAAGACAGCGCTTTTGAAAAAGTTGTAAGCAATATGGAAGAGGTGAGGGCAAGAGGGGGAAATATTATAGCAGTAGCCAATGAATATGACGAAAGATTAAAAAATATCGCAAAAGAAATAATAAAGATTCCAAATTGTCGCGAGGAGTTAGAACCAGTAATAAATATTCTGCCCTTGCAACTATTAGCTTACTATATGGCCGACCTCAAGGGCATAAATGTAGATAAGCCCAGAAACTTAGCCAAATCAGTAACCGTAGAGTAGTTTTTTATTTATGAATATTTCGAAATTTACAAAAAAAGACATAACAGGCGTTGTAAAAATAGCATCGCAGAGTTTTTCCGGTTTAAGAGAAAAGAGCAAAGCCAAAAAATGGATTGAATGTAATTTTAAGGCGCATCCAAGACTGCAATATTTTGTTGCAAAAATCAACAACAAAGTTGTCGGGTATATTTTATGGGTAGAAAAAGGGGGATTTAGAAAAGAATCTGTTTGGGAATTAGAGCAGATTGCTGTTGATAAAAATTACCGAGGAAAGGGCATCGGCGCAAAACTCATACGTAAATCATTAGAGGAAATAAAAAAATATTTGAAAAAAAGAAAAAGCGCGTTAAAAGCAATAGAAGTGACTACGGGCGCAGAGAACAAGGCGCAGAGTTTGTATAATAAAACCTTTGGTGCTAAAGCCGAATGCACCCTGAAAGATTTATTTAGAGGAGACGAAGTTATAATGGTTGCGAGATTTAAAAGGTGATTTTTCAGTCATTCCAAAAGTTATCCACAGGCCTGCATATTGACAGGTCTTTTTGTTAGTAATAAAATCTAATAAGGAATAGTTATCATTAATTATATTAAAAATATGATTGTTGCCGTGAAAAAAGAGAGGATGACGGCGCAAAAGAGTTTTATCTTCGGCTATTTAAAGAGCGTTAAAACTCACCCGTCAGCAGATGTAGTTTACAAGGAAGTTAAGAAGAAGCTTCCCAATATAAGCCAAGGAACCGTTTACAGAGTTTTGAATAATTTTAAAGAAAAAGGAGAAATACAGGCGATTGATACAAAAGACACGATACACTTTGACGCCGATATCTCAGACCATGCTCATTTTATTTGCGAGGAATGCGGAAAAGTTTTTGACGTGTTCAATGAGTGTTCTAAATGCGGTATTTTAAGAAATAAAAGAGTAAAGGTCGGCTCAATTAAACATTATAAAATTAATTTCTATGGAAGTTGCAAATACTGTAAAAAATAATAATTTTTGCCACGACTGTGCGAAAAAGATAGATATTAGTGGCGAAGAAATAAAAAACGGGGTTTTGCTTGCGTATAAAGATAACGGAGAAAAAATAAATATTTTCAAGTGCAACGAGTGTTTTGCAAAAAACGAAGCTTTAAGTAATTTTAGGAAATGCGAGGTTTATTCAAGAGTGGTGGGATATATAAGACCAGTCCAGCAATGGCACAAAGGCAAGAAGCAGGAGTATCATGAAAGAGAAGAATACAATGTGCCCAAAGATAATCTTTCTTGTTGCTAAGAAGTGCGGTATTTTGCGAATGCCTAAAAATAAAAATATGAATGTCAGGAAAAAAATAAAAGAAACAAAAACGCAATGCAGTCTTTGTGTAGCTCAATTCGAAGTTTGGCTTAATAATTTGAGAATTAACGAAGAACGAAAAGAGAAAATACAGCAGCATTTTTTAGGATATTGTCCGGTTTGCGCGAGATTTGACGAAAAAAATTAAAAAAGAACAAAATGAACAAAAATTTATATAAATTACCAGATTTGCCCTATGGATACAAAGATTTAGAGCCGTACATGTCAGAGCAGGTTTTGACGCTTCACCATTCAAAGCATCACCAAGCGTATGTAAATGCAGCCAATGCTTTATTGGAAAAGATCTGGGACGCCAGGGAAAAAAATACGGAGCTGGACTATAAATCAGTTTTAAAATCACTTTCTTTTAATGCGGCCGGACATATTTTACACGAAACATTCTGGAAAATTATGGCGCCCGCTAACTCCGGCAAGTCAAAACCTAAAGGAAAAGTCTTAAAAGCAATCGAAGACGAATTCGGTAATTTTGAAAGATTTAAAACAGAATTTTCAGAAACAGCTAAATCAGTTGAGGGCTCTGGCTGGGCAATTTTAGCTTATCATAAAGAGCATGGAAATTTGGCAATAATACAAGTTGAAAAACATAACCTTAATTTTTATCCGGAACAGAAAATTTTATTATGCTTGGATGTATGGGAGCATGCTTATTATTTGGATTATAAAAATGACCGGGCAAAGTTTATAGAAAACTGGTGGAACATAGTAAACTGGGAAGAAGTGAATAAAAGATTTACCCTGTTAAATACCGCGTAGCGGTAATTTCGCAAAGCGAAATTATTTAACGGGGTGAATAGAAATATAATCTGGCAAAAGAAAAGCGGGTTTGAACCCGCTTTTTGCTTGTATTTTAGAATTTAAAGGAATAAAATAAAGTAATTTAAAATTAAAAATTAATTTTTTTTATGGTTACTTTAAATGACGTTAAAAATAATCCGCAGATTTTGGAGTTTATAAAACAGACAGAAAAAACATTGTCTGTACTTTCTTTTACAGACCATGGGTTGAGGCATTTAAATTTAGTTACAGACAGAGCAAAAAACATCGCCAAGGATGTCGGGCTTTCTGCGAGAGAACAGGAATTGTCAGCGATTGCCGGATTTTGCCATGACATGGGAAATTTTTTGAGCCGGAGCCATCATAATTATTTTGCCGCTTTGCTTTTTCACCAAATTTTTAAAGATGATTTTGAACCCGATGAAATGGCGGTTATTATGCAGGCGATTTCAAACCACGACAAACAGCAGGAGGATATAAACTTTATAAGCCCGATAGCAGCTGTAGTTGTTCTGGCAGACAAGTCAGATGTGCACAGATCAAGGGTAACGGTTAAAAATATGAATGAGATCAAATCAGATATACACGACAGGGTAAATTATGCTACGACAGAAAGCTCAATTAAGGTGGACAGGACAAAAAAAAGGATTACTTTGAGCCTTAAGATTGACACTAACTTTTGTCCGATAATGGAATACTTTGAGATTTTTACAGAAAGAATGGTCTTTTGCAGGAAGGCGGCTGAGTTTTTGGGATATAGTTTTGGTTTGATAATAAACAAAACACGGTTACTGTAAAATGCGGGAATTTTACGTTATTTGCGATAATATAAGAAGCTTGGAGAATATAGGTTCAATTTTTAGAACAGCAGATGCGTTGGGGGTAGATAAAATTTTTCTTTGCGGTATTTCTGGCAAGCCCCCTCATCACAAGATTTCAAAAACAGCTTTGGGCGCTGAAAAAACAATTTCATTTGAACATTGCAGACAAACTTGGAGATTGATAGAAAAACTAAAGAAAGATAAAATTCAAATTGTTGCTTTAGAGCAAGCGAGACATGCAGTTCTTTATACTAAGTTTAAACCCGGTTTTCCTCTAGCCTTAATAATCGGTAACGAGGTAAAGGGCATTTCTAAAAAAATATTAAAAAAAGCAGATAAAATAATTTATTTGCCAATGCGAGGCAAAAAAGAATCATTAAACGTTTCCGTAGCTTTCGGGGTCGCGGGCTACCAAATAAATAAATTTAGAAAAAATAAATAATAAATTTAATAATATGAATTATTCTCAAATATCAGATGCGCAACTGGTTGCATTTTTACAAAATCCACGAGTTGCAACAACGCTTTTAATCTTGTCGATTTGGGCTCTTATCTGGAAGGGGATTGCCCTATGGAAAGCTTCTAAAAACGGAAGCAAGCCATGGTTCATAGCACTTTTAATATTAAATACACTTGGGATATTGGAAATAATATATATCTTCTATTTCAGCAAAAAGAAAGAGCAGAACCAAGTAATCCAACAATAATGAGGCAAACAACATTGTGCTTGTTAATTAGAAATAATAAAATTCTTTTAGCTATGAAAAAGCGCGGTTTTGGCGCTGGCAGATGGAATGGGACAGGCGGAAAATTTGATTCTGAAAAAGGCGATAAAACTATTCTTGATGCCGCTGTCAGGGAGACCAAAGAAGAAATTGGAGTAGAAATAAAAAACCCCGAGAAGTTTGCGATATTTCATTTTAAATTCGCGAATAAAGAAGAATGGAATCAGGATGTATATTTGTTTGTGGCAAATGATTGGTCGGGTGAGCCAACAGAATCCGAAGAAATGATGCCTAAATGGTTTAGTTTTGATGAAATTCCATATAGCAATATGTGGCCGGATGATACGCATTGGATGCTGCATATCTTGCAGGGCAGGAAATTAGAGGCAGATTTTCTTTTTGGCGAAGGAGATAAAATATTGGACTATAATATAAAAATTGTAGAAAAAATATAAGGGGGTTGACACGGTTTTTTTGTTTTGATATAATCCGAGTAATATACTCGGATTTTGTTAACCCTCCAAAATGATAAAAATATCAAAAGAATCTCAATACGGATTGAGAGCTATGGTGCATATCGCCAAATACTCTGGCAAAGCAAAACTTTGCTCTGTAAGAGAAATATCCCAAAAAGAGGGGATTCCTTTTGATTTTTTAGAAAAGATAATTGCAAAGCTGGAAAGAGCAGATTTTGTTAAAGGAAAGAAAGGTTTGCAGGGCGGATATATTTTAGCAAAAAAAGCTTCAAAAATCAGCGCTAGGGATATTTTAGCAGTTTTAGAGGGAAATACGAATTTAGTTGAGTGCGGTTTGTGCGGCAGGTCAGCAAAGTGTGTTGCAAAAAATGTCTGGCATAAATTACAAACAAGCCTGGATAAAACATTAAAATCAATTAAATTATCTAATTTAGCATGAAAAAAATATACTTAGATTATGCGGCCACTACTCCCGTAGATAAACGCGCCGTCAAGGCAATGCTCCCTTATTTCGCAGAAAAATTTGGAAACACCATGTCTTTGCACTTTTTTGGCCAGGAGTCAAAGCTTGCTTTAGAGCAGAGCAGAGAAACAATTGCCGGCTTGATAAAAGCCAAAAGACCCGCAAGCGGGTACCCCGAAATAGTATTTACAAGTTCTGCAACAGAGAGCAATAATTTGGTTTTGAAAGGTATTGCGTTTGCCAATAAAAATAAAGGCAACAATATAATTATTTCTTCTATTGAACACCCCTGTATTATAGAATCGGCAAAATGGCTGGAAAAGCAGGGGTTCGAAGTTACAAAAATAAAGGTTGATAAATATGGAATGGTAAATCCAAAAGACATTGAAAAAGCCATAAAAAAAGAAACAATTTTAGTTTCAATAATTCACGCCTCAAATGAAATTGGCACAATACAGTCCATTGAAGAGATAGGAAAAATCTGCAGGCAAAAAGGAGTTTATTTTCACACTGATGCCAGCCAAAGTTTTGGCAAAATTCCAATTGATGTAAATAAAATGAATGTTGATTTATTAACCGCTTCATCTCATAAGATTTATGGACCAAAGGGCGCAGGGCTTTTGTATATAAGAGATGGCGTAAAAATTGAGCCTTTGCTGCATGGAGGAGGCCAAGAAAATGGCTTGAGAGCTTCAACAATGAATTTAGCGGCTATCATTGGCTTTGCTAAAGCAGTTGAAATTTGTAAAAAAGAAATGAAAACAGAAAACGTTAGATTAACTAATTTAAGAGACAAATTAATAAAAGGCTTATTAAAAATAGAAGGATGCAAACTAAACGGCCATCCTAAAAAGCGCTTGTCTAACAATGTTAATGTGTGGTTCTCTTTTGTTGAGGGAGAGTCATTGGTTATGCAATTAGATTTGCACGGCATTTCTTGTTCAACCGGCTCTGCATGTTCGTCTATAAAATTAGAACCAAGCCCTGTGTTATTAGCAATCGGGTTAAAGCCCCAAGAGGCGCACGGCTCTTTAAGGGTTTCTTTGGGAAGATTCACAACAGAAAAAGAAATAAATAAATTAATAAAAGTTTTGCCCGGCATAGTTAAAAAAATAAGGGAAATTTCACCATTTAAGTAATCGCTCGGTATTGTTATTAAAAATACCTCGCTAATAATATTATTCGCTTACTACAATTTTTATGGCAAAAAACAATAATATCTGCGGAGGATTGTATACTAAAAAAGTTTTAAAAACTTTTCAAAATCCCCACAATTACGGAAAAATTAAAAATGCAGATGGCATAGGAAAAGTGGGTAACATCGTTTGTTTACTGCCAGATCAAAATATTCATATAAACAGTAACGTAAAAGAAATAAATAATATTTCTAATAAAGACAGAGTGTTATCTCACAACGGTGAATATAATTTTGTTGAAAGTGGTGTAAAAAGGAATTATGAGGGGGAAGTAATTACACTGAAAAATAAGTTAGGTTCTGTGAGCTTAACGCCAGATCATCTTATTTTTGCGATAAAACTTCCTGAAGGAGATAAATTTTTAAGAACTAAAAACAGAAAAGGACTTGTTCCCGCGTGGTATCATGCGAGCCAATTAAAAAAAGGCGATATAATTTTATATCCAATATTGAAGCAAGAGCAAGATTTGAAATATATAGAAATCAATATTCCAAAACCAAAATGGGATTTTAAAAGTTTTAATATTCCCGACAAAGTTTCGCTTCATTCAGATTTATTGAGATTATTCGGATATTTTTTGTCTGAAGGAAATGTGCAAGATAAACCTTGCAGAACTTTTATCACTTTTACACTTAATATCAAGGAAAAAGATATAGTTAACGATATAAAAGAGATTTCAAAAAAAATATTTAATATTAAAGCAATAGTGAGAGAAAGACCTGAAACAAAAACAGTAGTTGTTTCTTTGTACAGCGCAAAACTAGCAAGATTTTTTAAACAAATTTTTGGGAATGGCGCGAAAGATAAAAAAATCCCTAATTTTATAATGAGTTTGCCGTCTGAAAAGCAAAAATCATTGATATATGGCTTGTGGAAAGGAGATGGCTGTGTCAATTTAAACAGAGACGGCGCAAGAGCTGGTTTCGTTACAATCTCTCAAAGCATAGCTCAACAATTAAAAGTGTTGCTTTTAAGGCAAAAAATAGCTCCTTCTATTTATATAGAAAAACAAAAAATTGTGAAGGGGGTTAATCATCAGAAAAGTTATAGAATACATGTTGGGCAAAGAGAATCTCTGATAAATTTATGTTCTATCATGGGGATAAAGTATAGTCCTAAATCTTATCCTTCAGAAAAAGCGTGGTTTGATGATGACTATTTATACATACCGATTACAAACATAAAAGAGAAAAAATACAAAGGATTAGTTTATAATTTAGAAGTAAAAGATTCTCATTCTTTTGTCTCTGAAGCGTTTTGCGTTCATAATTGCGGAGACGTAATGTGGCTTTATATCAAAATTGCAGAGAACAAGAAAAAAGAAGAAGTAATCAAGGACATAAAGTTTGAAACCTTTGGTTGCGTGGCGGCTATTTCGACAAGCAGTGTTATTACTGATTTGGCAAAAGGAAAAACAATAAAAGACGCTTTAGAAATTAAAAAAGATGAGATTATAAAATCCTTAGGCGGACTCCCATATATAAAATACCACTGTTCTGTTTTGGCTATAGATGCGCTGAATGAAGCAATATATGATTATTTTTTAAAGAATAAAAAAGAAATATCTGCTGGGCTTCAAAAAAAGCACGATGCGATAAAAAAATCAAAAGAAATCATTGAAAAAAGATATGAAAAATGGGCATGAGATCGCGGAAATAGAAATAATTTTTTGGACGCCACGCCCACAGCCAGCCCGAACAAAAAATTATTTCTATTTCCGCGATATCCTTTGAAGATGAAAAAAAATAATAATAAAACAAAAGTTGTTGTAGCAATATCGGGCGGGGTTGATAGTTCGGTTGCAGCAGTCCTGTTAAAACGGGCTGATTTTGATGTTGTCGGGGTTTTTATGAAATTTTGGAAAGAGGGCAAGACCGGCGAAAATCGCTGCTGTTCTACAGAATCAGAAAAATTAGCCAGACTAGTGGCAAAAAAGATTGATATTCCCTTTTATGTCATAAACTGCGAAAAAGAGTTCAAAAAAGAAGTGGTGGATTATTTTTTGAGAGAATACAAAAAAGGAAATACTCCGAATCCCTGCGTTGTTTGCAACAAAGAAATTAAATTCGGATTTTTGATTGAAAGAGCTTTGAAAATAGGAGCTGATTTTATCGCTACCGGACATTATGCAATAATAAAAAACGGAAAATTATTAAAAAGCAGAGACAAAGAAAAAGACCAGTCGTATTTTTTGTGGCAGTTAAATCAAAAACAGTTAAGCAGGATTTTGTTTCCCGTTGGGGGTTATACAAAAACAGAAATAAGAAAATTAGCGAAAAAGTTCAGATTGCCAACAGCAAAAACCCAAGAATCGCAGGAGATTTGTTTTGTCCCGGCAACAATAAATGATTTTCTTAAAAAATATTTAAAAACAAAACCAGGGGATATTGTTGACAAAAAAGGAAATATTTTAGGCAAACACCAGGGTTTGTATTTTTATACAATTGGGCAAAGAAAAGGGCTCGGTGTAAATCAGGGGCCTTATTATGTTGTTGGAAAAGCTCTAAAAAAGAATATTTTGATTGTTTCAAAAAACGAAAAAGATTTATTGGGAAAAGAATTAATTGCAAAAAACGTTAATTGGATTTCTGGCAAACAGGTAAAATTGCCCTTGAAAATAAAAGCAAAAATAAGATATAAACATGAGTCAGCAGACGCAGTAATAAAAAACTTTGAAAAAGGAAAAACTAAAGTTATTTTTGCAAAACCCCAAAAAGCAATTACCCCTGGCCAGTCGGTTGTATTTTATAAAAACCAAGAGCTCTTGGGCGGCGCAATCATTGACAGGATTTTTTAGTCTGCTAATATAGACCTATACCATAGGTAGGGGTATAATATAAAAATAAATAATATGATAATAAACAAAGAGGAAACCCTCATTAATTTTAAAAAAGCGCAAGGTTCAATTTTTAAAATTATTGAAATGATAGAAAAAAACGAGTATTGCATTGATATTATGCAGCAGAATTTGGCCGCCATAGGGCTTTTGAGGTCGGCTCACGAAATGCTTATGGAAAACCATTTAAACACCTGTTTTAAAACAGCGATGGCATCAAAAAATGAAAAGGAAAAGCAAAAGATGACAGCAGAAATTTTAAAGGTCACAAAACTATTTAATAAATAAATAAAAATTATTAAAATTAAAAAGGTCTAATTAGTTAAAATTAATTATTAATTTAAATTTATTATGGAAAACAATAAAGAAAAATATTTGTTGCCAGTCTCTGTTTTAACAGCCGCTTTAATTATTGGCGGGGTTATAATTTACACCAATAAATCAGGAAAATCTATTGAACAGGAACAAGCTTCAATTCAAACGGAAAAAAAAGGTGAAGTGACAATTGACGAAAATCTTGTTTTGCCGCCAGAAGGGGTGGAACTGCCGGTTGTCTGGGCAAATTTGGGGGCCAAAATGACGCAAGCTGGCGTAATTGACGGTCAGAAATTTGAAGCCCTTTATTCTCAGAGGGGAGGTCTTGATGAAGAAGCGAAAAAAATCTTATACGCAGAGAACAATGGAAAACTTAAAATTACTCCGCAAAACGCAGGATTTTTGCTAAATATTTTTTGGGCATTAGGTCTTGGCAACAAAAACGAAATTTTAGAAAAGGGTCCAATGTCGGACCCTCAATATGGAGGAGCGGGAAAATTTGCTTCTACCGGCGGCTGGTCTTTGGCAAAAGGCGATACTATGAGCCACTTCAGCAAACATCAATTTATTAGTTTAACTTCTGAACAACAACAGCTCGTTGAAAGGGTAAGCAAAGGAATATTTAGGCCTTGTTGCGGCAACTCAACTTATTTTCCTGATTGCAACCACGGAATGGCAATGTTGGGGCTTTTGGAACTTATGGCTTCTCAGGGCGTGAGCGAGCAAGATATGTATAAAATCGCCTTGAAAGTTAATTCCTACTGGTTCCCTGACACCTATTTGACAATTGCCAAGTATCTTAAAGAAAAGAAGGGAATTTCTTGGGAGCAGGCGGACGCAAAAGAAATTTTAGGCCC
>ERZ1292629.929-Hain-H43-01um-R1-929-length-31185-cov-21_pt3 | contig 13804 bp, 21 predicted proteins | sample MGYA00564399_ERZ1292629 | MGnify/ENA primary metagenome ERZ1292629 (study PRJEB36523, sample SAMEA6512636) | groundwater metagenome | collected 2019-01-08 | study: AquaDiva: Metagenomics assemblies of 32 groundwater samples
TGCGGCCAAAGTTGTACGTGGGTACGTTGGCATATATTTATGCGTTAATTAGTTTGTTGAGATTATTATAGCACATATTGAAAATCGCCTAACCGAGAAGCGATCCTGACGCGATAAAAACCCTTTTCGTATCAGCGAATCCGGTATGGACATACGGGCCATAGACGAAAATCGTGCCTTGATCCACGCCGGTATCCACGGAATCCGACGGCGTGATCGTTTCCGTTTGTTCATTTTGGCTGGCCTGCGTCCATGTATCCGTAGCCACTATGGTTTCGTTCAATTCCTGTACGAAATCGATCACCTCATTGTCATTGATCTGTATCTGTTTTCGATCGTTTCGGAGCAAGCCGAGCAGGTATTCAATGATCCCGAATGTGCGCGTTGAAACGAGCCGCACGTCATAGAAAAACTCTGTCGGCGATTTCGTCCGAAAATTGACGCTCTTGATTATGTAATCATCGGCAATACCGCGTGCCGTAATGTTTATGTTGATTGTTTGTCCGGCTCGGAGTCCGGCCGTGTCGGTTGTGAAGTTCCCCTCGGTCAAGCTGTTCCTGTAATTGCGAAGCTCCGCAGTAGCGCGATCGCGGCCACCCTGAAGGGTAATAATGGATTTATCCAAAATCACGAATTCATAGATACCATTCGCCGCGATACTTGTCGGATCACCCTTTTTAATGATGACCGGCGTCATCGGGTTACCCGTCATGCGAATCGTTTGTCCGGCTGTCGGGAGCGTTGCCGCCTTGAATTTTAGCGTTTTCTCTTGGTAGTTATAGAGACAATCGAAGCTGGCCGGATCATCGAGATAATCCACGCCGACCGTTTTGCTTACGGCTGCAACCGTCACGCTGATATTTTTGATCCGGTATGGCGATCTCCAGTTCAAAGCCACGCCGTCGGCTTCGACATCGAAGTTTGCCGATGCGCCCTGATATTCGCCGCCGCGCACGTAGATTTGATTTTTGATCGTGGCGTTATCTTTTTTTATAACGAGACTGTTCCATACGAAATTGGCCGATGTATCCGTCAAAGAAAACGGCGCGGCCACGGATGCCGGCTGATAAAAATGTAGATCACGCGACGGATCGATATACCAATCATTCCCCACGGCTTCCGCGATCTGTTTGATCGCTTGGCTTACTTGCTCATAGTTGAATTTCACCGAACCCAAGAACGGCGTGTCGGCATCCTCGACATTGGCCTGCGAGAAATAAGTGCTGGCTTGCACCATCCGGGTATCGTCTATCTGCACGTTTACGGTGCCTGACGCGCTCGCCGTGGCGCGATACTGGCGTTTCAGCACAGATGCCCAGCTTGGCGATCCGGTGCTCGTGAAGGCCGATTTGGCTATCCTGGCTTGATTCCAGCCCACCACTGGCGTTGCGCTGATCGTGGTTTCGAAGTAGTTGGTATATGTTGCGCCTGAATCCGAAACGAATCGCACACGGAGCGACGCGAAATTGGCGGCCGAATCGACCTTGTACCAAAATGTGATGATGTCCGATGTGGTTGATGCGCTTCCATCGTCGAACAATGTCAGATCGAGCGTAGTCTCGCGCCGCGTGGTCGCGGTATTCGAAGCCGTTGCCGTGAGTTTTTGGCTTTGCTCTCCGGCGAGGAAGTTGCCGTTTGTGGTATCCGCCGCCAGCGTGCCATCCTCTTGCACCCACGTTTCCGTGCTTTCCATCGTGTCGACGGTTTTCGACATCCGATTCACGAATTCATCGAGGATTGTATTGATAACATACCGCGCGCTCCGGTTCGTGATCTCGCGGCTCACAAGATAGCGATCGAGCGTGCGCTCATGGCTCACCGCCGTTATGGACAAATATGTCAGCGTGCCGGCATCGATCGTATCGTCAATTCGGACGATCGTGCCGCCGAAGATGTCAGTTGCCCCGTCCGTGATCGTGACCGAATCACCCAATGCCGGAGCGTAGTTTTTCGTGCCGTATTTTTTGATGCGAAATGTCGCCGTGTCGACTTGGCTTGTGATTTGCTGGTCCACATTCAAACTGTCCCAATCCACGAATGAGCTTTTGTCCACGCCGGCTATCGTAACGAGCAAAGCCATAGATTATTTTGCCACCGCTTTTCGCACGCCTTTTGGCGGCTTTTCATAATCGAGCATCATCTCAATACAGACATTGGCAATTTTTCTTATTTCGTCCATTTCAAGAGCAAGCGTCTGATGCGTTCCGGTTTCCATTGTGTCGCGCACGAATAGATACCATCCGTTAGATTCATATTCGCCTGCCTGTTCAAGCGAGATATTTTCTTCCGTGTATTTCGTCTTTTTCATATCATCCAACCCTCGCGTTTAACTGCAATCGCTTGATAATCAAATCGCCCAATTCCCGTGCGGCTGCCTCCGGGTTTCCGCCGACGAATGTGCCGATATTGATCGTAACGCCTGCGCCAAATCCCCGCCCACCGCCACGCGAAAGCGGAATCACGGCCTCCGGTCCGGCTTCGCCGATCATGGCCAATGTTGGCGATGTTACGATGCCGCCGTTTGCCATAGCGGGAATACCCGGGATCGTTCCTATGTTGCTGCCGGTCGCCTTATTGACCGCACTGATAACCGAATTGGCAAGCGTTAATACCCTGGTTAATTGCGGAAATGTAATGCTGAACATCGTGCTGACCGCGCCCTTGATTTCGTCGATTGCTTTGACGACCGTGTTTTTTATCAATTCCCAGTTCATCTGCGCGCTTTCTTTCAGGGCTTCCCAATGTGTCTGTAGCGTTGTGCCGACAAGAATGATTGCGCCAACCGCAAGAACGATAACGCCGATCGGCCCGGATAATGCCGCGATCGCTATCGCGAGCAATGGCAAGACGACTAATAGCGGTCCCACAACGGCCGTGATCAGCACGATCTGTTTTGTCAGTTCAGGATTCTGTTTCATCCAATTGGCGGCCGCCGTGATGATCGGTGCGATTTTTGTCAGCAAATCGGAAAGCACCGGGATGAGCTGCTGTCCCACCGTCTCCATCAAATCACCAAATTGATTTTTCAGAATCTCGGTTTGTCCGGCGAGCGTTTTTCCTCCGGCTTCCGCAAGCCCCTTGAAATTGCCGTCCATGAGCTGCGTAACCATCGCCACGCGCTCTTGCTGCGTCGCAAGCGCGAATGTCTTTTCGTATAATTCCTGTTGCGCGGCCGTAACACCGGGAATCGTAACGCCTACGCGCGCAAGTCCGGCCACCGATCCATTGGCGATCGCCTTTCCAAGTAGATTGCTCGCGCCTTCCAAGTCCATCGTTCCGCCGGTTGCTTTCCGCATGCCTTCCGCCATATCGAGAAGATGCGGCGTAACTTGGCCAATCTGTTCTGCGGTCAACGCGAACGTTCCAAGGAAGCCCTGCGCGGATGCGATCGCATCGCCCTCGAAACGTGTTGTGGCCTGTAGCGCGTCTTGTTGCGTTCGAAGCGCGGCGACCTGCTCATTCGTGGCCTTTGAGACGTTTTTTAGCACGGTTTCAAAACGCGATTGGCTGACTTCCGCATCGGCCGCCGCCTTCACAGCCGCGCCAAGTCCGGCGACAAGCACGCCGCCGACGGCGGTCATCGCCGTTCCGAGGCCTTTCAAATCTCCGCGTATTTTTCCAAACGCTTTCGTCGCCTCATCCTTGACGCGGACGAGGATTGATAATTCGGTTTGACTAGCCATAGATGTGGTTTGTATTATATCATTCTAGCTATGGCGAGCATAAATTGCGCCCTTGGCGAGCAGATTTGGGAAAGCCATTTGAGCAAAATCAGATTGACTGAACGGGAGATTGTGATCTCCGCTTTGAATGGTTCCGTGCTTTATGGCGGCGAATCGGATATACGATTGCCGGTGATTAAGATCGCCGGCGTTTTGTTGTATAAGGATGCGCGCCTTGGCATCCTTTTGTCCAATGAAGATTTGATTGATATTCCTGTTGCGCCGCCTGACAAAATGGCGGTGGCGCGCGCCGTAACAAAAATGGCAGGCCTTTTATTGGCCGCCAATTAGATTGCGCGCGTGGCTTTTTTGTCTGCCGTTATTCTCGCTTCCGATTCCGCCCGGAGCATGGCCGTGATCTCGTTCAAAAATGATTGCGGTTGATCTTGATATTCCTGCCATGTCCAACCGAAGCGATCGCATATAATCGCGATCAGCATATCCTCGGACAAGCGCGTGCCGCGTTCTGCGAAATAGTCACGCCATCCGAGGGCTATTTCGTCGGCGTGGGGTCCGTTAATTTCCGCGCTTGCTCCAATATCGCCTGATAATCCTCATCGCGTCCGTTCAAAATACGCTCCAAGATATTTTCCGTTGAATCATCGAAGCTCACGACCGCGTGTTTGAGCAGCATATCCTCCCCTGCGGACGCTGCGGCTGCCGCGTCGTAATCTTTCATGTCCGGTTCATCTCGAAGATTGCCACCCGGTGCTTCCACTTTTTTGATGCCGACTTTCAGAAACCGAAGCGGGATATTTTTGATCTCGCGCATCTCACGAGCATTGAGATATGTTTTCAACACGAACGCCTTGCCGGACGGCGTTGCGAATGTCTGCGTTTCACGCTGTTGTGATTCCATAATCTTATTTGAGAATCAAATGGCATGATCCCGTGATATTCGGGTATGCCTTAAGTACCAATTTCTTTTTGCCATCGATCGGATCGGCGCACCAATAATCATTGCCGGCTATTCCGGTTGCCACTACCCAGTGCTTGCCGTTATTCACCTGTAGCAAGCAGACGAGTTTTGGGCCTCCGAGAATGGATTTTTTGATCGCCGCATCATCGCGTTTCCAAAACTTCTTGGAACCGATCCGGCGTTGGAATAGCATGCGATCCTTGAATGTCTTTGCGAGCTGCATCCAAATAATTTCGCCCAGCAAATTGAATTGTCCCGGCGCGCGCGCGATCTTCGCCGGTGTCAAATAGAATCCGCCATAGCTCGATAGCATGGAAATCGACGTTAGTGTGCATCCCCAATTCGCAACCGTCAGCCGCGTGGCTCCAATCCTAACGCCAGCCCATTTCGGATCGCGTTGCGTGAGATAGAGCATGGCTGGCATATCAATACGTTGCTGTTAGGGTCGCCTCTTTAATGGCTTTTTTTAATCTGTCACCTACTTTGAATTTCGCCGTGCGCATTGCAGGTATTTCGATACTTTTACCTGTTGTTGGATTACATCCAATCCGGCCTTTACGCACGCGTGTTGAGAATGTCCCGAATCCAACGATTGAAACTTCGCCGCCGTCGACAAGTTCGGCTGTGATCGTTTCGATAAGAAAAGCGATCACCAATTCGGCGCGCGACTTATTCATCTCGCTTCCGAGATTGGTGGCGAGTCGATTTGTCAGTTCCGCTTTGTTCATGGTTTATGCCGCAGCGTCCTCCGGTTTTACCGCGCAGACCAAGTTGCCTTCCTCGTCTTTTACAACAACGCCTTCCGTCCCATCCTCCATTGTGCAGGCATCGCCTTCTTTTACTTCGGCATCTTCCTCGCCGGCTTCGTTCGCTTTCGATTCGTCGGCAGCGGCCTTTTCGCCGAGTGCCTTATCTTCCGCGCCCTCCACGTTTTCGCGCGCCGCAAATTGCGCCGTGTATTCTTCTTCGGTTGCCGTTTGCCAATCATCCGCGAGATACATATCGCGCTTTACTCCCAACGCTTCCTCGGTTTCTGCCGCGATCCGGCAAACCGTGAATTTACCCTCTCCGTCCTGGACCAATTGCTTTAGATATTCGTACATCATAGCGTTTCGCTTGGTTAATGATAATTGCTTAATTATAGCAGGTTTTTCTTTTGGCTATCCTGTGGATAACTATAACTTATTTTCGATCGTCGTTTTCAATTCACGAATGACCTCCGTGTGTGTTGCAATATTCGCGGAAAGATTTTTGCTTATCTCGGTGTGATCTTTAATAATCGCATCCGTATGTTTGCCGTGGTTCGTTACTACCTTGTATACCAATGCCAATGCCGCTAAAGCCACTCCGGTTGCGCCTGCGGAAGCGTACTCAGAAAACATATCATGCCGCGCCGTCTCCGGCGTTATCGTCTGTCGATAATTCGTGGATCGTGACTGCCGTGCCATGTCCTGCGGCTATATTCACGAACATCAGCAAGATTGATGTCAGCGCGTCCTCCGTGAGCGATCCCGAAAGGAAGGCAACGATCAATGACAAAATCGAAACTGTCGCAAAAACGACGAGATGTTTGCGCGGCTTGCTATCGCTCTTTTTCAAGAGATCAAACCATGATGCGCTCTTGAGATAATTAACGATGTGCTTTGAAGCTACCCCGACGAGCGGAGCGAGAACCGTGGAAAAAGATAGAGAATCCATATCGTTTTTTGGTTATACTTTTTTATTCACACCACCAATATCAGGAATTAACCGGCCATGCTCGATCGAATGACATTTTTGGCAAAGTGTCAGACCGTTGGAAATAGTATAACGCAAATATGGATTGCCTGCGAATGGTTTGATATGATGAGCGTGAAGATGTTTTTGCATGCCACATTTCCTGCATCTATATTCATCTCTTTCATAGACCGCTTTACGCCACGCCTTATATGTTGGTTTCTGCCTTTCAGAGTTTTGAAGTGTGGCGATTCCACCTTTCCAAAAAGGGCTAGATGCACCCGTACGTTTTTTGATTTTACCTTCTGCAAACAACCGTTTCATCCTCTTTGAGTTGGCTTTTCGCATTTCATCCGTATACACAATGAAGGTGGCGGCACGCCTTAGATTTTCTTTTCGATCTGGCCGTGATTTATAGAGACGAGAAACATAGGCGTTAGCACATGCTTTTGAGCATCGTTTTTCTTTTTGTCTTGATGGCGGCCGCCAAATCGAGACTCCGCACTCCGTACATAGAATAAATGCCCCACGGCGTCGACGCTTAGCTGATCTCCGCGATGCCTCTATAAGACGTTTGATCATGGCCTCGTGTTTTGGCGAGCGCATTGATTCAGATGCCAACCGATAACCACATGCCTTAGAACAGCACTTGCGCCCCGATCTGATGCGGCAAGCGGGAATATAAAAGAGATTCCCGCATCCGGCGCAAGGAATCTCTTTACCGGTCTTGATGGGCATAGCCCCTTCATGTTACCTCGAACCACGGGATTACACAAGTATGCCTATAACATCAATATCCGGTGGCCAAATTTCGAACGTATGCTTTTAGCATCACGCTGTCCGCCTCACTGTAATGAATCTTGAAGCTCAGTGTTTGGATCGTCAGATCACCTTTCGCGTATGCCGGCGGCGCATCCTGTAATTGCACGCGGTATAAATCAAATCGTAGGCGCGGATTGGTTGATGCGCCGATCGTAACGTCCGTGTTCGTGATATCGAGCCGCGCGGCGTATGCCGTGCCGGCTAGAAGTGCCGTGATATACGTATCGGCGGATAGCACAAATTCAATGTCCAACGTACCGGAGAATTGTTTATTGATGATGTCGGTTTGCGCCGTTGCTCCGAGCGATCGGTCATCCTCGGCATTTTCTTCGAGCTTGAGCTTCGCGCTACGCACGTTGATCGCGCCGGCGGCATCGAGGCCGGATTGCACCGACGCTAATTTGAAGCTCGCGTGTTGCGGTAAAAACATGTTCTCGGTCGCGTATGTGATGTAGCGATATGAAAGCACGAGTGTATGCGTACCCGATTGCGAACCGGATGTGGCGATTTTTGTATTCGCCAAAGCGTTCGCGAGCGTCGTAGCGAGATTGAACGTATCCGCATCGATCTTGATTACAAAGTACGTTGTGCCGGCTGTTAGACCCGTTGGCAGCGCGCCCGTGGTTGATAGCACCACCGCGTCGCCTGTGGCCAATCCGTGCGCCGTGAGCGTCGCTACAGCCGGCGTTGCGATCGTAACCGTGAATGTCCCGATCGTGGTTGATTTCCGTGCCTTGCTGCGGAAGGCGGCGTTGAACATGACCATCTTGTCCGTTTCGACGGATACTTCCATGCTGCTTACAACGGCCAGATTATGGTCTTGGCCGCCGTTTGCATCCTTTTTGGCTATCGTGAGCGATTGATGCTGATTGCCTTCCTGTAGCGTGATTGTGTGTTCATACGCGGTGGTTTCCACCACGGCCGAGGCGACCGTCCCCATGAGAGAATATAAAAGCAAACCGATCGATCTATCATGCACCGGTCCGGCAAGCTCCCCTTCCGCGAATGTCCCAACGACGTTCGTGCTGCGGCTGTCGGCGATTGTCCCGCTCCGGCTCTCATCGATCGCGGCCATGATTTTGTCCACGACGGACAAGTCTGTCCATTTGAGTCCGTATGTAGGCGGAACAGCGGTGCCGCGCGTGGTTTCGCGGCCAATTGCGACCTCTTGAAGATCACCGGAAAACTTGGACATAGGGTTATGCGGTTAATGATTTTTTATAGATCGCTTCGGCTTCCTCGACCGTCGGAGCGTCAATGTAAATCGGCGCACCGCTTTCGTCTTGGAAATAAAAACTGTAGAGCGGTGCCTTACTTTCCGGCGGTTTGCTCATCATCTTGTTTTGTATATTCTGTTGCATATATCGAGATTATAGCACGTCTCACGCCATGGTTACGATTTTCCTGCATCGCAAGAAAATTGTGTCGCGTCTGATCGGCTTTCCAAGCCATGATGTGAGCGAGGCCGCGCATTGGATCGGCAATATCCGGCCGTCCACGGTTCCGGTGAGACTGGCATCATTCAAAAACGCCTGCATGATCGTGTCGAGCGTTGCGTCCATATTCGTCTCGACCGTCGCAAAATCGTTTTCCTCAAGTTTTGAATAAATGTTGATTGCAAAAACGAACGTCTGCATGTCATCTCGATTTGTCAAGAAGTTTGGGTCGGTCTGTATCCGCACGATCTCGGCCATCGGGTATGCCGTGATTTCAACGCCCTGCGGCGGTTGTTCGCCATTCATAACCGAACCGAGCGTAGCCGGCACGAGCGAATCCAGCTTTGCTTTAATCTTGGCGCGTATCGATACGAAGCTCATACTTTTTTGGCGATGTCGCGTGTTATGTTCTCAAGTGCCTTCATAAAAAACTCTTTGACTTGCGGTTGCGCCGCGTCCGCTATTCGTGGCATGAATTTGTTTGGCCGCCTGATCTTGTCCGTGCCTTCATGGACGAATATCGCGTACGGTGCCATTTTCGCGTTCGGGCCTATGCTCGCGTATAACTCGCCGATCGTGATCCCCTCTCCGAACGATTGCACGAGATTGCCGGTACGCCACGGCACATTTTCGCGCGTCGCATGCCGTTGTACCTCGGCGGCTGATGCGACAATGGCATCTTGAAGGCGCGGCCTTGAGATTTGTGGATAATCCCTCATCGCGCCCATGAGCCGGTCCAGCCCCTCGATCTCCACCTGAACGCTCGGCATATCAAAGAAAAACCTGACGGATATAGCGTTGCAGAATCCGCTTGTCATCGTCCGATAATCCTTTTTGCCATGTGACCGTTCCGCCGGCTGACGCGCTTTCGGTGTCCTTACCTTCGGCCTCGCGCTTTTTGAACGCGCGCACAGCCAGTCGTTCGCAAAGATCGGATAATTCATACGGCAACGTATGATTCGCCGCCGTGGTGAAATCTATCCCGTAGCCGGCGACGTATGTGATCCGCAAAGCGTTGATGTCATTCAATGAAATGAGCAAACGAATCACGCCCATTTTCCCGTCCCCTACGATTTCCCAATCGTTCGCATTGATCGTAGTCCAGCTAGGGCTGGAAATACTGCCGGCGCGATATTGGATCGATGAGACGGATGCGACCGGCCATGCGCGAAGCGGAAGCAATTTTTGCCCGTTCTCAATTGAATAGACCTCATTCGTTTTTGTTCCACTCAAGAATACGCGGCCACATTCGCCCTCGATGTATTCCGTCGCGGCGTTAATCAATTCCGCGATAAGCGCGTCCCATGTTGTAGTGCCACTGGCAATCTCAAGGCGTGATTTCACGCGAGCGGTTGTAGTTAATGCTTTCGCGAGTATTGCCATAATCTAGGAAAAATAGGGATGCTCCGGCATGGAAGCGGAGCACGACCCACGTTTCTTAAACGCTAACGTTCGGTGCTTGAGCCGGATCGCGATCTCCTTTGGCCAAGATAGCCGTACAAGATACGATCAGGGATTTGTTCGATCCCGCAGCTGTCAAGCGAATGAATTGATAACGCTCCCGACCGCCTCCGAGCTGGATTTGGATTTTCTTGAGCGTGTTGTCCGCCGTGATAGCGACAACGGCTCCGCTGATCGCGACGGCTGAACCGCCCGCCGAGTCCGAATCCTCTAACACTTGGAAACTGTACGTTTCATCCACGAATGTCCCATCGCCTGCGCTCACTTCCCAGCATACGTTGTCGAATCCGAGGGTATCGACAATCGGTTCGCTGGATGTGGTCGCTGTTTTCGTGGCGGGATACATTCCCGAAACGAGCTTAACTTCTTCTCCGATAGTGCGACGCATATTGTTTTGCGTTTATTGAATTATACCGAGCCGTCCGCATCCGCTTCTTCGGCCGCCTTGGCTTCGCGCTCTTTTGCGCTTTCTTCTTCGGCTTGTTTTTCAGCAGCAATCCGTTCGGCCTCTGCCGCTTCTTCGGCCGCCTTGGCTTGCGCTTTCGCACTTTCCTCGGCAGCTGATCCGGCTTTCGATGTCAATTCGACATTGGACAGAACAATATCGGAATTGTCGCTTACGCGGCCCCACGAATCCACACTGACCGGTTTGAGATATTCGCCGCCGATGTTTTGCGCATCTTCGAGGGATAGCTCGACGATCTCCCCGCGCTCCTTGCGTCCCGATAAGCCGATCGGACGCAAGACTTGGAATTTTAATTTGTTACTCATACTTGTGGGATTTTGTTACCCGCCGGTTTAGGTAGCGGCGGTTTTGATGACGTTGATAGCGGCCGGAAGCGTGATCGCTACTGCGTGCTCATGTTCGATCACGAGTCCGCGCTGCGCGGCGAGAGCGATTTCCTTTCCGCCGAATGTGCCGGAATTGTATTGCTCCATTCGCATTGCTCCCTTTTCTCCGTACCCGACGGCTTTCAAATTGCCGAACACGCCGAATTTCGTCGACGCGGCTGTTGCCGTGAGTGCCGGCAAATGTCGGCATGTGAATACCGGGAAGCCGAGGATCGATCCTGCGGCGCGCGGCCCGGCTGGCGATTTCGGATCGGCTGACACAATGCGCGCCAGCATATCCGAACCCTGACCGGCCATTGCCAAAAGGAACGCTCCGGCATCGTCTTTTTGCACGCGCAAATTCGCCCACACGGTGCGGGAGAAATAGAACGCGGCATCGTTGAGCACGGATTCTTCGACATTGCCGACGGCAATCGAGGAATCTTCGATGATCCGATATTCCTCAAATGTGTTTTCTCCGGTTGCGAGCGTCTGAACCGTCACGTCGCCGCTATTCAGCAAGCCGACAAACGGATCGCCTGCATTGCTTCCGCCGATGAATACCTGGCGATCAACCATGTTGGCCAATGCCTCGCCGGCAAGAGCCAAAAGCCATTCGCCGAGAGCGACTGGCGCGAGATCGAGCAATTTACGGCTGACCGCAAATGCAAGTTGCCATGTCGCGGTGATCAGGCGCGCGTCCTTGAACGTCACGGCTGTTATGTCTCCGGCCGCGTTGAGTCCGAGATATGCACCGGTTAATATCGCGCCGTCGTATGCTGGCACGTCGAGCTGATCCGAACCCATCGGCCATTTCTTGCATTGGCTGAGTGCCAATCCTACGGAATAGGCGATGCGTTCGATCGCTCCGGCTACTTCGACCGGCAGCAAATATCCGCCTCGGCTGTCCACTTCCGCGATCAATTCCTCACCGGATTTCACGGCTATGCGCGTTCCGGCTCCGGCTGCTTTCATGAGCAATGCCAGATTTCCTTTTTCCTTATCGCTCAATCCTGAGCGGTCGTATCCGTATACGGCTTTTTCAAGTCGCATTTCCTCGACCAATTTACGCGCCGATTCTGCGATCTCCGGCGCGATCACTTCTTTCAAGCGGCTTTCGATGACATCGTTCACCGTTGTCTTGACGGCCGCCAATAATGCTTCTTCATCCATATTCGTAAAATGATTTGAATTATTTTTGCCTGCGCTGTTTAATTTCGCGCAAGGCATCGCTTGTAGCGACATTGATGATCCGCAGTACCTTCATTGCCTCATTGTGCTTTATCAGCCCCTCGTAGAGCTTTACGGCATCGAGTGTCGGCGTTGCGGGAATCGACCTTTCTTTTTTGGATGTGGCTTTCGCCTTCTCATCCTCGCTACCCTGCGGCTGCGTCGCGTCGTGCAGTTCCTTTAAGGCGGCGATTACTGATTCCAGGGAATCAATTTGTGCTTTGATTGTATCACGATTCTTTTCCGATAACACGCGGCCGGTTTTTATGCTGAATCGTTGCATGCTTTTTATGGCCGCGTCGAAGCCGCACCACATCATATCGCCCTGCAATTGATCCGGTGTCATGGCCGCCACTTCGGTTATTGCCGTTGCCAATTCCGCCATGAGCGTTTTGATGTCCTCGATCTTCAACGAATCGGAACAATATGCATCGCAAAAATGGCAATACTTCATCCAAACCTGATCCATGTATTTGCGTTTAATCTTCATCATCTCATCATGAGCCGCGATCGTGTCCTCGGTCATCCCTTTTTTCTCGTCGGCTGGCTCGGCTTTCAACATACAAACCATATTGCCGGATTCGTCCATGTGCATTTCACCGTCAGTTTCGTCCGGCATCTTACATGGATCGCCTTCTTTTGGTGCCTTTTCCTCTGTTGGTTTCAACATGCAAACCATTCCGTCATCGGTCATTGTCATAACTCCCTCCGTGCCATCTTCCATCGTACAAGTATCGCCTTCTACGGGTTCCGGCTTTGTGCTTTGATCGCCATCATCGCTTTTCAAAAATGCCTCAATCGCTTTTGTCTCATCCGCGTCTATGGATTTCACCGCTAACATCCGCGCGTTCGGATTCGCCGGCACGGCCACGAAGCTGATCTCCATAAGCTCATTTTTCACGTTGCCCTTCTCATCCTGATTCCGCATGAACCCGACGGAGACGGTATCAAGCACGCCTTCGATGACCATTTTGGCAACCGTCTTGGCGAGCTCCGTGATCTCATGAAACTTCGGCACAAATCTTAATTCCTTACCCTCGACGCGCGTCTTATCCGCAATGCCAACGATGCTTTCCACCCGATAATCGTGATCGACAAGCAGCCGTGGCGATTTCAGATAGTTGGTCAAATCCCAGCTCGATGCCGGTATGCTCTCACCAGATCGGTCGACCGTCTCATCACTGGCTACGAATTCAATCGAGCCGTCGGCGGCCTTTTGAAGTTGCGCCTTGAGATATAGTTTATTCATACAAAATGTTGGTGAGTTTTTGCTTTAATTCGGATTGGCTATGGACGGCTCCGAGCTTCTTTCCGCCTTTCAATTCCTGATTCAATATCCCAAGAAGTTTTTGATATTCGTCCAGCGTAAGAGGATCATCAATCGATATTCTGTCTGCCAATCCTTTTTTCAAGTTTCTGTATTCCGCTTTCGTGTATGTATCGCAGACCTGATTTTGTGGATTGCAGATTTTTACGTTGCCCAAGGCCAACGGAAATACCAACGCGCTTGATGCGATGATCGTATAAATCACTCCCAATTTCACGGCATCAGCAATTCTGGTCATATCATTTTTTCAATAATCTTTTCAGCGCGTTAATCTCCTTCTGTTGCGCTTCCACTTTCGCGTTTAAGTCTTTGATGGATTGACCAAGAACGCCGACCATAG
>ERZ1292629.2911-Hain-H43-01um-R1-2911-length-13801-cov-4_pt1 | contig 13801 bp, 15 predicted proteins | sample MGYA00564399_ERZ1292629 | MGnify/ENA primary metagenome ERZ1292629 (study PRJEB36523, sample SAMEA6512636) | groundwater metagenome | collected 2019-01-08 | study: AquaDiva: Metagenomics assemblies of 32 groundwater samples
TCATATTCCCGGACAATTGGCGGCGGGAGTGAGTCCCCTGGCCTCGGCTTCCTCTTTAGTTTGGAACCAAATCTTGTTGGTTTCGTTTATTTTGCTCACGCCCGAACACCACGGCAGATAATACTTCGTGCCGTTCTTTGAAGCGACAAATTTCCCTTTTTCCGCAGGTGCTTGCTGATTTGATTGATTTATCTGGTTTGTTTTGGGCGCTCCCGCTGTATTCCCTTCCGATATGTCCGTAACCGTTATAGGTTCGCGGCTGTCCTCTATCTTTGATAGCCGGCCCAGGCCGAAACTGGCAAAAGCAACGAGGATAATTGTCAGGGCGATAAAAATATCCTTCTTCTGCAAAAGCTCAAGGAATCTTTTCCCCGCCAGCTGCACCCTATTGCCAAAATCTTTGAAATGGTTTAATATCTTATCCATTGTTAATTAATTATACGGCATTTAAGTATTTGGTATAAAGCTACCACCTACTTACTACCACCTACAACCTACCAAATATGGCCCATCGAAAAGCCGGCGGAACAGCCAGTAATCTAAGAGATTCAAACCCAAAATACCTGGGAGTTAAACTCTCCGACGGAGAAACCGCAAAAGCGGGCTCTATTTTAGTGCGCCAACGCGGCACGAAAATAATGCCCGGTAAAAATGTCGGCTTGGGCAATGACCATACGCTTTTTGCCCTTAAGCCGGGGTTGGTTAAATACGGCTCCACGCGAAAAACCGGATTTGACGGAAAAACCGTCGTTAAGAAAATCGTTGATGTTCAATAATTAAAATATTAAACTAAACAAAAAACCCCTTTGCTCCGCCAGTTGGCGGACGGGGGTTTTTGTTTTATGTCGCCTCCACAACCAGGATGAATTTCGCTTTCTTTCCGTGAACATCCGCGGAAATAGCATGTTCGCCCAATTCGCGAATCGGCTTTTCAAGCTCTATGGAATCCGGTTCTATTTCCAGGCGGGTTTGCTTTTTGATTTCTTTCACCAGCTCTTTCGGATGAATTCCGGCAAAAAGGTGTCCTTTCTCGTTGGCCTTCTCTTTCATTACTATGCGAATGCCGTCTAAATCTTCAATGTTTTTAAGCAATAGTTTTTTCTGGACTTCCCGCTCCACTTCTTCGGATTTCTTGAGCAACTCAATTCTTGCCACAGTTTTATCGGTAACTATTTCCACCAATCCCTTCGGTAAAAGGAAATTACGCGCATAGCCGTCGGCGATATTTTTTATTTCATATTTTTGTCCGACCTTCGGCACATCTTTGAGAAAAATTACTTTCATTAATTTTTAGTTTAATAAGTTACGCTTCGCTCTAGTTTCATAAGTTCAAGAAGTCTAAACTTATCCAACTTTTTAAACTTATACAACTTATCTAACTTTTCAATAATATCTCTACCGCTTTATCCAGCTGCGGGTCGCGGCCCTTGGCAATATCTTCGTCAGTCGGCTTGACCTCTATATCCGGCTTCAATCCTCCTTCAGAAAATGAAATTCCGTTCGGCGTGAGCCAGCGGGCTATTGTTACCTTAAGCGACGTGTCGGCCGTTATCGGCACCAATTCCTGCACTGAACCTTTGCCGAAAGTCCTCTCCCCGACCAACTTTGCCACTCCATGCTCCGAAAGCGCTCCGGCAAGAATTTCCGAAGCCGAAGCGGAACCTTGGTTCACCAGAATCACAAATTTTAATTTATCGGTAAAGATGTTATATCCCCTGCTCCGATATATTTTTTCTCCGCCGGTTTTACCGACATCTTCTTTCACAACAACTCCGCCGACCGGCAAAAACCAGCTCGCCATATCCACCGCCGCTTCCAAATAACCGCCTGGATTGCCGCGAAGGTCCAAAAGGAGCTTGTCGTTCCCGGACTGCACGAATTCGCGCAGAGCGTTTCGGAAAAGGTCCGGAGAATTGGCGGAAAAACTGTAGAGCTTAATGACAAAAATGCCGTCTTTCCGGCTTTCCGTGTCAATCGTCGGAATTTGTATGACAGCGCGAATAATTTTAACTTCAATCGGTTGTTTCACTCCGTCGCGATAGAGCGAAAGAGCAACTTCTGTCCCTACTTTGCCGCGTATCAAACTGACCGCCTGATCAACAGTCATATCGGTCGTGGGCTTTCCGTCTATCTTTAAAATCTTATCTCCGGCTTTAATTCCGGCGTTGTACGCCGGCGTGTCCTTTAGCGGCGCGATAACGGTTACCGTACGGTCGCGAAGGCCGACTTCCATGCCGACCCCGCCAAATTCTCCGTTGATGGTCTCGGCAAACGCCTTTGACTCCACCGGCGGGAAAAAAACGGTGTACGGGTCGCCCATGGATGAAGCCAGTCCGGAGATGGCTCCCCAGACCTTTTCCTGGTCGGTGGGAATTTTTTTCTTGGAAACATATCGCTCGGAAAGTATGGTCCATGCTTTCCAAAACGGGTCAAAATCAACCGTGCTTGTAGAAACGGCGATTGCCGGATATTTGTTCAAAAGATTGATTTTCTCTATATCCAAATGGCGGTTGGCGCCGAAATAATAACCGCCGCCGAAAGCCGCTCCCACAAGGACAACGCCGATGGTAATGGAAAGAATAAGACCTTTCCGTTCGGAAGAAAACATATGCGGAATAGTATAGCACAAAGTGAAAATTTCGTACCGCGATAATAATCCTTCCGCTTTTTTTCAAATACTATATACTATATTCTATATACTAAATACTAATCCCTTATGCTCTCAAAATTCGCATACAAACGGCTCACTTGGATAGATTTGCAATCTCCGACAAAAGAAGATGTCCGAAAAGTGATGGAAAAATACGGAATACACCCTCTGGTCGCCGAGGAGCTTCTCATCGAAACCATCCGCCCGAAAGTTGATTATTACGGCAATCAGATTTACCTGGTTCTCCACTTTCCTACTGTTACTCACACCCACAACGGCAAAGCGTGGCAAGAAGTTGATTTTGTCATCGGAAAAAATTTTCTTCTGACTGTCCACTATGAAATCATTGACTCCTTGCTTGAATTCTCAAAAATGTTTGAAGTGAATTCAATCCTTAAAAAAAGCAATATGGGAGAACATGCCGGCTTTCTTTTCTTCCATATAATGCGGGAGTTGTATAAGAATCTGGCCAGTGAACTTAATGTCGTGAGAAAAACTTTGGAAAGCATAGAAGAGCACATTTATAGCGGCAATGAGCGGGTCATGGTGGAAACGATTTCAAAAGTCAACAGAAAGCTCATTAATTTCAAGCAAGCTGTCCGTTTCCATAAGGATGTATTGGACTCTTTTGAAATCGCCGCGAAAGATTTGTTCGGCGAAAAATTCGCCGCTTACGCAAGAATGATTTCCGGCGAATGCTCTAAGATTGTAAGCATTTTAGACGGACACAAAGAGACCCTGTCTGACCTTTGGGATACGAACGACTCCCTGCTTTCAAGCAAAACCAACGAAACGATGAAGACCCTGGCCGCTCTGGCGGCAATTTTACTGCCGGTCTCCTTAATCGGCTCCATTTTCGGCATCAGCTCTAATTTCATACCCTATATGAATGAACCTGACGCCTTCTTCTTTGTAATCGGTCTTATGGCGCTCGCGGCCGTATGCATGTATCTCGTCTCAAAGTGGAAACGATGGCTGTGAGACCCGGAACACGCATCACGCATCACGTAACAAGAATGTAGTACATGATGTTTGATACGTGTTGTGTGTTACGTGATTTATGATTTATCTCTACAACACCCTATCTCGCGCCAAAGAAGAATTCAGGCCGATAAAACCCGGCTGTGTTTCTATGTACCACTGCGGGCCGACGGTTTATGACTACGCCCACATAGGTAATTTTAGGTCATACATTTTAGCCGATACTCTGCGGAGGGTGTTTGAACACTCGGGTTTTTCCGTGCGGCAGGTGATGAATATAACTGATGTTGACGATAAGACCATAAAAAGAAGCCGGGATGAGGGAGTCGGTCTTTCTGACTTTACCGCGAAATACGAAAGCTCTTTTCTGGAAGACCTATACGCTCTTAATATAAAAAAGCCTCTTGAGATGCCGAAAGCGACCGAAAGTGTCAGCTTAATGATAGCCCTTATAGAGACCTTACTCGAAAAGGGAGTTGCCTACAAAGCGAAGGATGGAATTTACTTTTCAATAGATAAAGCGCGGAGTTATGGCGAACTGGCTAAGATATCACTTGGCAGCGGAGCGCGGGAGCGCATTAAAAATGACGAGTATGACAAAGAAAATCCGCAGGACTTCGCTTTATGGAAATTCCATACCGAAAACGACGGCCTGGTCGGGTGGGAAGCGCCATTCGGAAAAGGCAGGCCGGGCTGGCATATTGAATGCTCGGCTATGTCCATGAATGCTTTGGGAGAGACCTTTGATATTCATACAGGCGGGGTTGACCTCATTTTCCCCCACCACACAAACGAGATTGCCCAGTCGGAGTCCGCGACCGGCAAAAAATTCGTGAATATGTGGCTACATAACAATCATATGCTCGTTGACGGGGAAAAAATGTCCAAATCGCTCGGTAATACTTACACCCTCGCGGATTTGGAGAAAAAGAACATCGACCCTCTCGCCTATCGTTACTGGCTTCTCTCCGCGCATTACCGGACACTCTCCAATTTTACCTGGGAAGCAGTGGCAGGCGCGCAAAATGCTTTTGAAAAATTAAAATCATTAGTCATGGAATTTCCGAAAGGCGGCAAAGTTGACCTCGCCTATAAAGCGGAGTTTGATAGTTTTATCAACGACGATTTGGACACGCCTAAAGCCCTTGCTCTTATGTGGGAACTTGTTCACGACCAAGAAGTGCTGCCGGCTGACAAAAAAACGACTATTTTAATGTTTGACGAAATATTCGGATTAAATCTTAAAAATATTCATCGCCAAGAAATTCCCGCGGATATTACCGCGCTTGCCCAAAAGCGCGAAACGGCACGGGAAGCCAAAAATTGGCATCTGGCCGACGAATTGCGGCGCAATATTGAAGCCCGCGGGTATGAGTTGAAAGATACCGAAAACGGACCAAAAATAACAACTAAGTAATGGGGCTATCGGTAAAATACACACCTTAAGCACAATTTCTCCCGTATTGCCTGATTTTTGGCATGTCCTTCATATGTTAGAATACGAGGGTCATGGTCACCTCCATCCGCATTCCTCCCCAAAACATTGACTCGGAAAAGGCCTTTCTGGGTTCCATTATGCTTCGCCCTGACGCGATGCACGAAGTGGTTGACACTATAGACCCGAACGATTTTTACGCCGAGAAACATCGCATCATATACGCTGCGATGCTCTCGCTTCTCGGGAAAAACGAACCCATAGACCTTCTTTCCCTCTCTTCAAAAATGAAAGAGCGGAAACAGTTGGAACAGGTCGGCGGCAGTTCATACCTGACCGAACTGGTGAACTCCGTCCCCTCTTCCGCGAACATCGGCTACTACGCGGGCATTGTTCACCAGAAAAGCATTCTACGGAAATTGATAGAAGCGGCCGACCATATCTCCGAACTTGGCTTTACCGAAACGGCGGAACTGGCGAATGTTCTTGATGAAGCGGAGAAAAAAATATTCGGCGTCACCAATTTCCAAAAATCGCACCAGTTTGTCCACCTGAAAGATACTTTAAGCGAGGCCTGGGACAGAATTGACCGCCTCCACAAATCAACGGGTGAACTCCGCGGCGTTCCTTCCGGCTTTAAGGACTTGGATTTAAAGCTTGCCGGATTTCAAAAATCCGACCTTATTATACTGGCCGCCCGGCCTACCATGGGCAAAACGGCCCTTGCTCTTGATATCGCGCGGCAGGCCGCGACTCTCTACAACGTCCCCGTCGGCATTTTCTCGCTTGAAATGGCCGCGCAACAGCTAGTGGAAAGAATGCTCGCCGCGGAATCCCGCGTGGACGCCTGGAAACTCCGCGTAGGCAAGCTTTCAATGGATGAAGAATTTTCAAAACTCCGCGATGCTCTGGATAAGCTTTCCAAAGCGCCGATTTACATTGATGACCAGCCAAGCAGCAATATCGTAAAAATGCGCTCAGTGGCAAGGCGGCTCAAAAGCGAACATGACTTGGGTCTCATTATCGTTGATTACCTTCAACTTATGACACCGACCAAAAATTACGATTCCATGGTAAACCAAGTTACCGAAATCTCGCGCTCGCTCAAGGGTTTGGCCCGTGAACTTGAAGTGCCGGTTCTAGCGCTTTCACAGCTTTCCCGCGCCGTGGAATCGCGCGGCGGGCGTCCGCGCCTGTCCGACCTGCGTGACTCCGGTTCCATTGAACAGGATGCCGACGTGGTTATGTTTATCCATCGGGAAGACAGATACAACGAGAATTCGGAAAAGCCCAATATTGCCGAGATTATGATAGAAAAGCACAGAAACGGCCCTACCGGGAAAATAGAACTGTATTTTGACGAGAAGAAAGCCACCTTCCTTTCGGTTGAAAAGGGCGACTTTGAGAACTTAGGCGAAAAAACTTTCTAGTAAATAATGAACTCTACCGCCGAAAAACTTGAAGAATTTTTTCGTAAATTTCCCGGTATCGGCTCCAGGCAGGCGAAACGGTTTGTGTATTTTCTCCTAACCCAAAGAAACGGTTTTACTCAAGAGTTGACCGGGCTTTTAACGGCGCTTAAAAAAGATATTTCGCAGTGTAGCGAATGTTTTCGTTTTTTCGGAAGCGAAAACGGCGCAAAGATATGCCCGACCTGCGGTTCTAAAACATCCGACGTGGGCATTTTGCTTGTCGTGGAAAAAGACATTGATTTTGAAACCGTGCAGAAAAGCGCCACCTACAGCGGGCACTATTTTATTTTGGGCGGACTCATCCCCATTTTGGAAAAAGAACCAGCCAATAAAATCCGCATTAAAGAACTGGTGGAAAGAATAAAGCGTGACGGCGAGAAAGGAATTCTTAAAGAAATCATTCTGGCCCTTTCCGTGAATGCCGAGGGCGAGAATACCGCGGGGTACGTGAGGAAAACGCTGGAACCGCTCGCCATAAAGTACGGCTTTAAAACCACGGCTCTCGGGCGCGGATTCTCCACTGGACTGGAACTTGAATACTCCGACGCCGACACGCTAGGAAACGCCTTAAAAAACAGGCAGTAATAAAAATCCCCCGCATTGCGGGGGATTTTTATTATATGATTGCCGTTATTTCAACTTTCATAAACGGCTGGCGATGGCCGCGGATTTTCAAATATCGGCTTTTGGCTTTGTATTTAACCACCACCACTTTTTTTGCTTTTCCCGCTTCGGTAAGTTTGGCTTCCACGGAAACACCCGGAACAAGCGGCGCTCCCACCTTGGTTGTCGCGCCGTCGTCCGTAAGGAGAACTTTGTCAAATACAATCTTATCGCCAACCTTCGGTTCTCCGGCCAATTTTTCAATCTTAAGGGAATCACCCACGGAAACTTTATACTGTTTTCCGCCGGTTGCGATAACGGCAAAAGTGCCCGCCACCCCATTAGAGATTTTACTTTTTATGTTTTTTGTGGCCATATAATTTTATAAACGCCTCGTTATTGTAAAACCATTAGGCACTGCAATGAATCTCTAACGGGGCAAGTATTGACCGCCATTCTATAGGAAACATGCTTGTTTGACAAGCTTTACCGTATTCTTATATAGTTTAAGTACCTGGTTGAAACTAATCGGGGCTCGTTTCTCCTCCCTGAGCGAGCGGCGGCTCTAAACCGCCTTTGGGCCTGCGTTACTCCCCTTTCGCAGGCCCTTTTTTATTTCGCCTAGCGAGGAGCATATGAATGTGATTACACATTCACAATGTCCGAGCGGCGGCGAATCAAAAGGTAAATACCCTGCGGTTTAATACCTTTTATTTCGAGGCGTGGCGACGCCGAGATACTGAGCCGAGTATACGGCGAATATATTATTCCTCTTCGCCTGTTGGCTTCTCAAGCACCGGCACTTCATATTTAAATCCCTTGCCTTCAGTAATTTTCATAATGTCGGTATCCACTCTTTTGAATTGCTTTGAAGCATTGGTAAAATGCCCAACTGTTGTGCCGAGCGAGGACCCTAGTTTTTGCATAAAAATTTTATAGTTCATCAGGTGCTTGCCTAATCCTTCAACATTCTTTCTGATTTCTTTGGCCGATTCCTCAATTTGAAGCGCCCGAAGCCCCTGAAGAACTGTCTGAAGATACGCCATAAACGAAGTCGGCGAAACTATAATTACATGTTTTTCGCGGAAAGAGTATTCTATTAAATCGCGCGACGAGCCGATTTTATTCACCAAAAGGTCATAGTAAATCGCCTCTGAAGGGATGAACATAAAAGCGTAATCCAGTGTCCCCTCTTTTGGCTTTATATATTTTGACGTTTCATCAATCCTGTTTTTAACGTCCTGAAGGAAGAGTTTTTCCAGTTTCTCTCTTTCTTGCGGGTTTTTCTCCACGGATATACGATTGTAATTTTCAAGGGAAAATTTGGAATCTATCGGTAAAATTTTGTCTTTATTGCGCTGGTCAAGAAATATCACGGCATCAACAATATCGCCATCGCTAAATTTATACTGCAATTGAAACTGCCCCGGCGCCAGGACATTTTTAAGGACTGTATCAAGATAATATTCACCGAGCACTCCGCGCTGTTTCGGGTTCTGAAGGGTGTTCTGAAGCATTTTCAATTGCTCCGCGACATTCGATACTTGCTTTTGCCCTTCGTCCACGCGGGTTAATTTCTCGGTGATGTTCTGAATAAGGCGCTGTGATTCAGAAAATTGGGAACGGACGGCCTCCTGCATTTCTTTGTTTGAAATTCCAAGTTTTGATTCTACCGACTTTGTCAGATTTTCTATTTGGTTTTGGAGAAGTAAAAAACTGTCGGCCTGCGGTTCTTTATCTTTATTTTTCAACAGAAAAAAGACGGCGATTCCCCCGACGACTAGCCCGATAATTAGAAAAATGATTGTTTCTATTGCCATATCTTTATTTTATCAAAACAGGGTTGATTTTTCTCCCTCGCTTTTTTTCTTTGGTTTTGGCGATACTTCCGCGACCGCCCCGCGGTAGTTGCAGTAGTCGCACACATCACTTGCTTTTGGTATCTTGTCCGCGTCCAAAGTTTCTTTGATTTTAAAAAGTGTCGGTTCAACCCAGTCGTCATTTCCGACATAAGGAATAATTTTGATATCAAACTCCAGCTTGCCGTCAAAGGCCTCTTTATCAGAATCCGCGTTTGCGTACACGAAATATCCCGTATCGGATACGTCAAAACCGTTTCGGCGGAACAGCCATTGGTAAATCTCTATTTGCCGCTTATAACTGTCCTGCCACTCCGCATCCAGATTAACTTCTGTCTTTTTGCTGGTCGCTTTATAATCAACCACGATAAGTTTTCCGTCACTTCCCTTCCACACATCATCAATGCCTCCGCGGACTGCGAGTCCGGTAGGATTGTGGGTATATTGCACCCCGCGTTTCAAGGCATCCCGCCAGGCATCAAGTTCTTTATGCTGAAAAGGCACCGCATCAATGTCATATTCTTTCATAAGCGGATGGGCTTCGTTTTTTGCCCGGTGCACGTCAAATTCGCGTTTAAGCAATTCGTCAACGGCGCTGTTTAAACTAAAGGGGAAACCGGGCGGGCGGGCAACTCCCAGCTTGTTATCAATATAAAAACATCTGGGACACTCTAAAAACAGAGCTATCCTTGAACGGCTTAAGCGGAAATTTTTCCCGCCATAATTCCAGTCCAGATTTCGGTTGGGCTTGTAATACTGGCTCATAATTCTCTGATTGTATCACAGATGCTATAATGAAAAAGTTGATTTTGAATTTTTACTAAAAACTGTTAACTGAAAACTACCCTTATGACTTTACACGAACAAATCAAAGGAGCTCTGAAAGAAGCGATGCTCGCCAAAGACGAGGTCCGGCTACGCACCGTTCGCGGCCTGCTTACCGCGTTCGTCAATGAATTGGTGGCCAAAAAAATGAAACCGGACGGGGTACTTCCCGACGAGGATGCTCTTTCCGTCATAAAGCGCTCCGTCAAACAGCGCAAGGACTCCATAGAACAATTTACTAAAGGCGGACGAACCGACCTCGCAGAAAACGAACAGAAAGAACTCACAATTTTGGAAAAGTATCTCCCGGAAACAATGTCCCAAGACCAGATTCGCCCCATCGCGCAGGCCAAGATGCAAGAACTCGGTATTACCGACCTGCCCGACGGTCAGGCGGGAAAATCAAAAGTGGGAATGCTTATGGGCGCGCTTTCAAAGGAACTGAAGGATCAGGCCGAGGGCGCGGATATAAAAGCGGTGGTTGACGAACTCCTTAAATAGCGGTCGCTTGCCCCGTAGTGATTTGCTAGCGGGCAAATCTACTACTGGGGTGGATGAACTTTTGCCGTAACGGTTGACCCCAGTAGTAGAACCTCGTCAGACTTGGTTCACTACGGGGTTACACCCGGTAGTGAATTTGGCAATACGCGAAGCGTGTAAACCATATTAATGGCTTACTTTGCCAAAATCTACTACCTGGTTGATTTTTTACATAAAATGTTGTAGAAAAGGACCAGTAACAAAACTGGTCTTTTCATTAGAGCAAAAAGGAGAAACGATGGATTACGACGAACAGATTATGCTGTGGGACAAACTGTTTGACGGAGAATGGGCGGAGATAATTGTCGCTACCGTTTCCCCCGCCGGAAGGCAGATAATCGGCTGTCTTATCCCCATGGACGATAAAATATCCGGCGAGGTGAGCGTATTGGCTGAAGAATACAATGAGGAAGAGCAAGTGGACGTGGCCATTGTGACAAAGCCGTTCGGAAAGAGAAACAGGCCATGTTTAAGCTTGGTCCACCATTTTTCCGGCATCCATTTGTCGCAGGTTGAACTTGCCCACGCCGCCCAAAACCTGCGCAATCAAGTTTTCCTTTTAACCGGTATGCCGGTAATGCTGACAAGGCGCATAAGCCAAAAAGCGGCTCTGGCTCGGCTTACTTAGGCATTAGTCACAGTTTAAAATCGGCGCCGCAGGGTGCCGATTTTTTATTGTATATGCGGGTTATTTTTACTTGACAAAAGTTAATTTTCATGTATGATAGTAAATAATATTGTACATGGAGGTGTTAAATGGACATCCAAAAGCTTGCGACGGACGCCGCTAACTGGAAACGGGAAAGCGGAAAAAGTATGCCGACTGCAGTAGATGATGTGTTAAAGCGGTACAGCTTTACAAAAACTCAGTACAGCGAAACACGCGAAGCGGTTTTACGGGAATGCGGCCTGCGGGGCGGCAGGAAATCTCTCGGAACAAAAAGAATTCCGAGACAACTGCGGCTTCAATTCCGTTAGACCTAATCCAGTACGGGAGCAGAAATGCTCCCGTTTTTATTTATCTTTTTTTAAAACGAATCGATACGGTTTCTTCGCCCACTCTGCGGCGTAACGAATACCGATGCGTGGGGTACGCAGAATATCTTTTTTTAATACTTTTACTCCCCTATCCTCTATCCATAACCCAGATCTGGGCGACGTTATTTTATTATTTAATTTCTTATCAATTTTTAGGAATTTTGTTAATTTCGCCGGACCGTTAATCTCACCAGCGGCGCGGATTAAAACCGCCGCCGGATAATCCTTTTTGCCAACGACAATATTCAACATCCAGTGCATGCCGTAGGTGAAATAGACATACCAATAACCGGCCGGACCGAACATTACATAGTTCCGCTCGGTTTTACCGCGATGCGCGTGCGAGGCCTTGTCCTTAAATCCGTCATAGGCCTCGGTTTCGGTAATCATAAGCGCCACTTCCCGCTTCCCTATTTTCCGTACCAAAAACTTCCCAAGAAGCGCCCGGGCAATCTCTATGCCGGGTTTATCAAAAAACCCCTGCTTTAACACTTTTCTCATTTACCTTGCTAACGCCTTAGTTCCCAAGGATCAAAGAAAGGGAGAGCGACGCCACCCAAAAGACTTCGTGTAAAACTTCTGATTTGGGATGTGGTTTCTCTCGGTGGATTATTAAGACATATCTGTAGTTCCTGTGTTTCTGTCCATCCGCACTGCCCGTTTGCTTGGCGCTCGCACCTTGCTGTTTTATAGCAGGCGTATTCAGCGCGATATTCGCATGTGGTTATCACACTAGGGTCATCAGAGCAAATTTGTCCGGAACACCCTCCTTTGTAGCATCCTTTCTGGCTTGGATTTAGGTTAGAGGAAGGCGTAGGAGCCGGAAATGGCAGCGGAGTTTCTCCTTCAAATTCCGGAGGTCGTGTGAAATTTCCATCGGGAGCAATTCCTGGCCGTGTTTTCCCAAATTCTGCAGAACATAATTGTAATACTTGTTCAACTTCCGGGGTCGGACGGCCACTCTTAAACTGGTCCAATGCTTCTTGGCCAAGCTTTTCTTTAAGACAGGCCTCCACTTCGGGTGACATCCCGCGCCCCGGAATACCCGGAATACCTTGGTGTTTATCATCCCCTTCAATGGGCGGCCCTATTAAGCGCGGTTTCTCTGGGCGGAATTGTTCAAAACAAGCGTGCATTTTTTCACTAAGTTCCGGGGTCGGCTTTGACGCCCCAGATTCCAGTTTTTCAAATTCATCCCCTAATCTTTCTTTCAGACATGAAGCAACTTCCCTAGGCGCGCTTCGCAAGAATCCTTGTAGTTTTTCCGCTCCCTGCCCTTGGTCTCCGCCGAATCCTTGGCCAGTCCTACGTTCCCCGCCGCCAAAACCTCCTTGTTCAAACCGCATTTGCTCAAAACATACGCGGAATGTATCCCCTGTCTCCGGCGTCGGTTCGGTCTTTCCGGAACTAATACTTTCATAGGTATCGCCTAATTTTTCCTTAAGACAGGCGCGCGTGCCCTCTGGCGCCTCTTCAAATACTTTTTTGGGGTCATGGCGCCCGCCGAATTTTTCAAAACACCCTCGCATTCTTTCCCCGACATCAGGACCGGGGACTAATTTCCCCGATTGTATGTCTTCAATAATTGAGGGGCCGAGCGTGGTTCCCAGGCATTCTTTTACTTCCGGTGGCGTATTCTCAAGCCCTTGGCGCATACGAACCCAGCCCTCTTTCATTCGTTTCAATTCTTCTTTAGGAATTAATCCATTTTCTTCGGCAAATTTAAAGCACGTTTCTCGATTGGCTTCATCATTGCAATATGCATGACAGGATTCCGGAGAATTGCATCCGCCGGGACCTTTGCCTTGGAACTTTTTAATGCGCTCCGCTTCATCTTTCCCGATAAAACCGACGCGCTGGCCAAAGGCCGTACATTCTTCAAAATGGCCTGCGGTGCGGCAATAGGCCATACATTCATTTTTATTTTTACAGCCCCCCGGTGTTTCGCCTTTCTGTGCAAGCTCGCTTAATTTTTTAAATTGTTCCGGAGTTGGTATTCTTCCTTCGCCGTCGGAACCGCTTTCATCACCACGCGCTTGCGCAATGCCTGCTTTTTCTGCAAAAGCAAAACATTCTTCGGCATGGCTAAAATCACCGCAATATGCCTGACAGGTTGCCCGCGAAGTGCACCCACCCGGCATTTTACCTCCGCTCTTTAAAAAACTGGCAATCTTTTTCCCTTGCTCATACTCTTGACCTTTGAAATTGTGCTCCCCGGCGAACTGCACGCATTCATCCATATTTGAAAGTTCTCCACAGTAGGCCTTACATGTTGCCGGTGAATTGCATCCGCCGGGACCGCCTCCCGCCTTCACCTGTAGAGCAAACTTCTCGGAACGCGCTATCTCTTCTCCATTCATGAGACCATGAGTTTTTGCAAACGCAATACAAGCTTCCA
>ERZ1292629.2912-Hain-H43-01um-R1-2912-length-13793-cov-5_pt1 | contig 13793 bp, 7 predicted proteins | sample MGYA00564399_ERZ1292629 | MGnify/ENA primary metagenome ERZ1292629 (study PRJEB36523, sample SAMEA6512636) | groundwater metagenome | collected 2019-01-08 | study: AquaDiva: Metagenomics assemblies of 32 groundwater samples
CGAAGGCTTCCCTTTGGGGATTGCAGTAGGAAAGGTTATTTCGTAATAAGTCTATAGCAAAAAAATGCTCAAGATATTAAGCAACCTGCCGATTAAAATTATTGTCATACTACTGGCGATTGGTTTTTGGGTGTTTATCGCGCTTCAAGCCGGAAAAATTGGTAATTTCCCGGCTGATATTCCAATTGAAATCAACAGCCTCAATGCTGATTTAGCGGTGGCATTGTCTGAGCAAACTGTATCTGCGCGCATTTCAGCCACGCCAGCTGTTTGGCAAGGGCTTACAGCCGATGATTTTAAAGCGTATATTGATGTGACCGGTAAAACAGAAGGCGTTTATCAGCTTAATGTCCAAGCGTCTATTGCTAGCTCAAATGTTGAGTTGATTTCGATTTCACCTTCGTCAGTGCTGGTAAATATTGAAAAAAAAGTTCCCCAGCCAGTTAGCGTGGAGACGGTCTACGAAGGCGTACCCAAGGAAAATTATTCAGTAGTAGATTTTAGCCTTAACCCTAAATCAGTGATCGCCAAAACTTCTCCCAGTACTTTCAAAAAAATTGCTAAAAATGCCATTGTGGTAAATCTAAGCGACGCCTCAGCCAATTTTTCGAAAATTTACACGATAAAAGCGCTCGATAGCGAAAACAACCCGATACCAAGTGTCACTTATGAGCCCAGCGAGGTGACAGCAGAAATCACCATCGGCAAGTCATCGAATTTAAAAACCGTGGGTATTAAGCCAATTTTTTCTGATGAAATAGCCAGCGGTTATTCGGTTCAGTCTGTAGCAGTTTCCCCCAGCACAATACCAATTAGCGGTCCAGCAACTGAGATTGCTAATATCAGTTATATTGAAACAACCCCGATTTCACTCAAAAATAAAAATGTTGATTTTAGCGCTGACACAAGTTTAAAAATTCCCTTGGGAATTTCGTTGGTTGACGCAGTAAAACAAGCCACGGTTTCAGTTAAAATTGGGCTACTATCCAATGAAAAAATCGTGTCAACTAATAAATTTATTTTTGAGGGTTTAAATGTAAAATATAAAGTCGAGTCAACAACACCAAATTCAATATCGATCAAATTAACTGGCAATACTGAAGCGCTCGCTCAAATCAAAGATAACGACATTGGCATTACAATAAATTCATCCGGGGTGAGCGCTGAGCAAAAATACGAAATAACAATTCAACCAAGCGACATTTCCCTACCCGAGGGGGCGACCCTTGCCACATATTCGCCCAGTATAATCGAGGTGAATGTGGTGGGGAAGTAAAGGCTAAGAAACAAGGATACAAGGAACAAACAAGATACAAATTCCAGATTTCAAAATATAAAAGTTTAAAAATTGAGTATTGAATATTGTTTGGTGATTGTATCTTGTATCTTGACTCATATATATTGCATAATTAGCCTTTTTTAAGCATACTCTTGACACCATTTTACTAATTCGTTATAATGGATATTACGCATATAAAATGCAAACAAATATACACCAGGTTGTAGACACAATTAGGCAGTATAAACAAAAACTATTTAATCTCGCGAGTGTGAGGGGTACAAAAAGAATCAATGGCTCGAACCTATTTTTAAGTATTAAAAGCAAAAAACTGTTCTCAAAGGAAGTCTATTCATCTGCCCTGCTTGACGCAACCGTTTGGGGCAAGATTGGTTCTATTAGTATATTAACGGTTCTCGTTGTGAGCTCAAATTTGATGGCTGGGCAATCGACTGTTAAGGGTCAGTTTGTGTGGGTTGATCAGGAAAATAGTGTCAAAGTAGCCAACGCTATTGATCTTTACACACCGTTGATTGAAGAAAGCAGTAGCAACTTAGAAATGGCAGTCAAAGGCACGGAAGACGGGTTTTTAACCAAGCCAGATATTAGTGAGGAAGCAAGCAGTGATTTCCAGTATCGAGTTGTTCAAGGGGATACAATCACCCAAATCGCGCGTAAATTTGATGTGAGTGTGGCAACAATTCAAAAAGTTAATAATCTATCGGCGCTTGATTTAGAAAAAATTAAGCCAGGGACAACCTTAATTATTCCGCCTTACACCACTGAAGATTCGCTGGCATGGCTGGGCGAAATCAATGACGAAAAACAGCGACTCGCGGCTGAGGCAGAGCAAAAACGATTGGCAACTAAAAGGGCGAGGTTGGCTAGACAAAAAAGAACAGTGGCATATCGCGACCAGTCAAGCTCCAGGGAAGAGTCGTCAAGTTACGAAGGTAATGTCAGCGCGGGGCTAAACATACCAGTTGAAAGCAAAGGAATAAGCCGAGGGATATCTGGTTATCACACAGGAATTGATTATCGGGCTGATGTTGGCACGCCGGTAGTTGCAAGCCAATCAGGCAAAATTGTTGAGAGCACAGGTGGCTGGGGAAGAGGTTGGGGAAACTCGCTTGTGGTTGACCATGGCGGTGGGTTGACTACGCGCTACGCGCATCTGTCTTCATTCGCAGTCGGCGTAGGCAATTATGTCAAACAAGGGCAAATCATCGGCTATTCTGGAAATACAGGGTTGTCTACCGGACCACATTTACATTTTGAAGCGCGGGTAAATGGGCGCGTAGTAAGTCCATATTCGCAGTAATCAATATCAACTAATCATTGATTCGGAGGGCGTAGTGCAACAACAGGGGGGCGGGGGCTTGACAAACATTTTTTATATTGTATACTTAAATTAAGTCATAGATGAGTTGTGGCTGGTCCTCGGGAAAACAAAACCAAAAAGAAATCAAAATTGCAAGGTCTTAAATATCAAAAATAGAATGATATAAGACAGTTTATTTTGAGCTGTTATTTTTGTATGAAAAGAAAATATTTTTCAAAACAAGCGATCAGCATTTCCCTTCCCAACCTTATAGACATCCAAAAGGACTCTTATCATTGGTTGTTTGAAAGTGGGATAAAAGAACTCCTTGACGAAATAAATCCCATTGACGATTTTACTGGAAATAAATATTCGCTAGAATTCGAAGATTACGAACTAGAAGAGCCAAAAATTGACGAGCAACGAGCTAAAGACCGAAACCTTTCGTACAAAGCGCCACTTAAGTGTCGCGTAAAATTAGTCAACAAAGAGCTCGGAACTTCCAAAGGCGCAGATGTGTATTTGGGCGATTTTCCGGTAATGACTGAACGGGGCACTTTCATTGTTAACGGCATCGAGCGCGTAGTCGTCACACAGATTGTTCGTTCATATGGCGTGATTTTTACATCCGATAATTATGGCACGCGCAAACTATTCGGCGCTAAAATTATTCCAACTCGTGGCGCGTGGCTTGAATTTGAAACATCAAACCGCGACATTTTGCATGTGAAAATTGATCGTCGCCGAAAAATTCCCATCACAACATTTCTCAAAGCGTTGGGCGATTACACCAACAACGACCTTGTTAATTTATTTGCTGATGTTGATACTAACACCGAGCATCAGTATATCAAAAAAACCCTACAAAAAGATTCAACCAAAGATCGCGGGGAAGCTTTGGTTGATACTTACAAAAAAGTTCGACCAGGCGATTTAGCCACTGCCGAATCAGCGGAAACTTTTTTTGATAATATGTTTTTTAACACCAAAAGGTATTCGCTCGGAAAAGTCGGTCGTTATAAAATGAATCGTCGGTTAAACACTAACAAGCCTTTCAACCAAGAAAATTATTTACTTTTGATCGACGATGTGGTGGCGATTGTCAAAGAAATTATTCGCCTAAATAATGACGATAATGCCGAGCAAGACGATATTGACCATTTGAAAAATCGACGGGTGCGCGCTGTGGGCGAGCTAATCCAGTCGCGCCTGCGCGTGGGTATGCTTCGTATGGAAAGAATTATCAAGGATCGAATGAGTTATTTTGATCCAGCCACTATTGCGCCCGGACAACTGGTCAATAACCGTCCAATCATTGCAATTTTGCAGGAATTTTTTGCTTCCAGCCAATTATCACAATTTATGGATCAGACCAATCCTTTGTCCGAACTCGAGCACAAACGAAGGATCGCTGCCACTGGACCGGGTGGACTTTCTCGCGAGCGCGCCGGTTTTGAAGTTCGCGATGTGCATCACAGCCACTACGGACGAATTTGCCCGATTGCCACGCCCGAGGGTCCAAACATCGGCTTAGTGGGGCAAATTGCCACTTATTCAAAAATTAATGATTATGGTTTTATCGAAACTCCGTATCTTAAAATTATCAAAGAAAAAGGCGCAAAGCCAAAAGTTAGCAAGCAAGTTGTTTATCTAGACGCGTTTGAAGAGGAAAAATATTTGATCGCGCCAGCCTCGACAAAAATAGATGATAATGATTACTTGGTTGATACGCAAATTATTGCTCGCGGACCAGAGGGACCATTGTCAGCGCCAGTATCAAAAGTTGCTTTTATGGATGTTTCGCCTAGGCAGATTGTGTCAGTTTCAACTGCGCTTATCCCTTTTGTTGAGCATGATGACGCCACGCGCGCTTCAATGGGATCAAATATGTTAAAGCAAGCAGTGCCTTTGGTGAAATACGATTCGCCGATCGTTGGCACGGGCATGGAAGAGGAAGCAGCGGTTTATTCCGGGCAAATTATTACATCAGATCATGATGGAAAAGTAGAAGCGGTTGATTCCCAGCGCGTGGTGATTAAATCAAAAAATGACAAATTTATCTATCCGTTGGAAAAGTTTTTCCGCTCCAATCAAGGCACATGTATTAATCAACACCCCAGCGTGAAAATTGGCGATAGCGTGAAAAAAGGACAAATAATCGCTGAATCATCAGCTATTGACGATGGGGAAATTGCGCTTGGTAGAAATTTGCTAGTGGCTTTTGCCTCGCATCGCGGAGCTAATTACGAAGACGCGATCATTATTTCTGAAAAAATGGTGCGCGAAGATCTGTTGACCTCAATTCATATTGAAAATTATTCCATTGAAGTGCGCGACACTAAGCTCGGACCAGAGCTAATTACGCGCGATATTCCAAATGTGGGTGAAGACGCGCTGGCGAATTTAGACGAAGAAGGCATTGTCACCATTGGCGCAGAAGTAAAATCCGGTGATATTTTGATTGGAAAAATTTCTCCCAAAGGTGAGTCAGAGTTATCAGCCGAGGAAAAATTACTCCGCGCTATTTTTGGCGAAAAAGCCAAAGAAGTGGTTGACTCATCGCTCCGCTTGCCTCACGGCGAACATGGGAAAGTGATTGGCATTAAAATTTTTGCCAAAGACAAAGGCGATGAATTACCAGCCGGCGTTTACCAAATGATTGAAATCGAAATTGCTCAGCTGAGAAAGATTCAAGTGGGAGACAAATTAGCGGGACGGCATGGAAACAAAGGAGTTATTTCCAAGATTTTGCCAGTTGAAGATATGCCACATCTAGCTGATGGAACACCAGTTGATATTATATTAAATCCGCTGGGTGTAGTTTCTCGTATGAACCTCGGTCAGATTTTAGAAACTCATCTTGGTTGGGCAGCGCAGAAATTAGGCTATAAAGTTGCCTCGCCTGTTTTCAATGGAATTTCGTGGAGTAGCATTCAAAAAGAATTGGAAAAAGCTGGTCTGCCACAAAATGGAAAAAGCACTTTGTACGATGGAAGGACTGGCGATGTCTACGCCCGCGATGTGACAGTGGGAATTATTTATATTATGAAATTGATTCATATGGTGGAAGATAAAATCCACGCTCGCTCAACCGGACCATACTCAATCGTCACCCAGCAACCGCTCGGTGGAAAAGCGCAATTTGGCGGACAAAGATTTGGAGAAATGGAAGTTTGGGCGTTGGAAGCATATGGCGCAGCTCACACTTTACAGGAAATTTTAACCATCAAATCAGACGATGTCCAGGGTCGCGCCAAAGCTTACGAGTCAATTATTAAAGGACAAGAAATTCAAAAACCTTCAGTACCAGCCTCGTTTAATGTGCTGGTGAGAGAATTGCAAAGTTTAGGATTAAATATCAGTCCGATCGAAGGAGAAAAAGTGCAAAAAATATTAGAAAAGTCTAAGGTTCAAGCTAAAGTTATAAAAGCCGAGTCAATGTCAGAACAAGACGAGGACAAAGCGATCACAGAAATTTTAGCCGGGCAAGAAGAGAATCCGCCTCAAGCCACCAAAGACGAAATAATGGAGTAATATGGACAGACGAGACATTGGATTTAGTTTCGATAAATTAAAGATTTCCGTTGCTTCGCCCGCTGATATTGAAAGTTGGTCATACGGAGAAGTCACAAAACCGGAAACCATTAACTATCGCACGCAAAAGCCAGAGCGCGACGGTCTTTTTGACGAAAAGATTTTTGGTCCAACCAAAGATTTTGAATGCTATTGCGGTAAATATAAAAAAATTCGCTACAAAGGTGTGATCTGCGACAAGTGCCAAGTAGAAGTGACGCGTTCGAGCGTCCGACGAGAAAGAATGGGGCATATTAATCTGTGCATTCCGATTTCGCATATTTGGTATGTGCGTGGCGTCCCCTCGGTTCTTGGTATGGTGCTGGACAAAACAGTCAATGAACTGGAAAAAGTTATTTATTTTGCTAGCTATATTATCACCCAAGTCAACCAAGAGACAGTTGAAAATAATTTAAAACAGCTGGAAGAAGAGTACAAAGAAATTAAAAAACGCAAAAATACTGATATCCATGTGATCGAGCAACAGTACAAACGAACTAAAAATCAGCTCAAATCCTTGACAGCTAAAATGCTACTCAGCGAAGAGGAGTACCACGAGTTTAGCCTGAAATACGGCAATGTGGTGACGGTTGGCATCGGAGCTGAGGCGGTTTTTAAGTTATTGCAAAATATCAACCTAGAAGAAGAAATTAAAAAAATTGAAACAACGATTGAAAAAGTGCCGGCTTCCAGTCAGAAAAAAGTTCTTCGCCGTCTGAAAATTTTGAAAGATTTACTGGCAGCTGATATCAAGCCAGAGCATCTAGTGTTAAATAAATTGCCGGTGATGCCACCAGACCTTCGACCAATGGTGCAACTAGATGGCGGGCGGTTTGCCGCGTCTGACCTGAATGATCTATACCGCAGAGTGATAAACAGAAATAATCGTTTGAAAAAATTGTTACTAACTGGCGCGCCTGAAGTCATCACCCGCAACGAACGGAGAATGCTTCAAGAAGCGGTTGATGCTCTGATTGACAACAACGCCCGTCGCGGAAAAACTCCGCAAACTACTGGCGCCGGCAATCGAAAACTCCGGTCTTTGTCTGATATGCTAAAAGGAAAACAAGGAAGGTTTAGACAGAATTTACTGGGAAAACGGGTTGACTATTCTGGTCGTAGCGTAATCGTGGTTGGACCTGACCTTGAGCTGGGGCAATGCGGTTTGCCGAAAAAAATCGCGCTGGAGCTATACAAGCCTTTTGTAATGAGTAAGTTAATCGAGGAAGGTCATGTCCATAATATCAAAAACGCTTCTAGGATGATTGAAAAAGCTCCGCCGGAGGTTTGGGAAATTCTAGAACAAATTACTATTAAATCGCATGTTCTGTTAAACCGCGCGCCCACTCTCCACCGGCTGGGTATCCAAGCTTTTCAGCCAATTTTGGTGGAAGGAAAAGCGATCCAAGTTCATCCGCTAGTTTGTTATGCTTACAACGCTGATTTTGATGGCGACCAAATGGCAGTGCATTTACCTCTATCAGATCCTGCCAAAGCTGAAGCAAGAGGAATTATGGCGTCGGTTAATAACTTGCTTAAGCCAGCTTCGGCTGAGCCAGTCGTGCATCCGCGCTACGATATTGTTTATGGTATTTTCTATATTACAAAATTTGACGAGATTGCCAGCAAAAATGTAAAAATCTTCGCTGGTAAAAACGAAGCGATTTTAGCCTTTCAAATGGGTCATATCAGCGTCAAGCAAAGAATTAAAGTTAGAATTAAACCAGGGCAGATATTGGAGACCTGTGTCGGGCGAATTTTGTTTAACAATGAAATTCCCAAAGAGATGCGTTTTATCAATAAAACAATGGATAGTGGCAAACTCAAAAAGCTAGTTACCGATACCTATGAGCAACTCGGTAAAGAAAAATGCGTGTTGCTGGTTGATAATTTGAAAAATTTGGGATTTTATTGGGCAGGTCAATCTGGTCTCACGATTTCAATGGACGATTTGTACGCGCCAGTCGAAAAAGCGCAAATTATTAAAGACGCAGATACACAAATTAACACCATTGAAAATCAATTTCAAAATGGTTTAATTACTGACGAGGAATTAACTTTCAAAAAAATTGATATTTGGTCGCAAGCAAAATCAGATATTGAAAAAAAGATGATTGCCGGTTTTGACAAAACCAGCCCAGTGTATGAGATGATTGAGTCGGGCGCGCGCGGTTCATTCGCGCAGGTTATTCAAATGAGTGGGATGAAAGGTTTGGTGGTTTCACCGACTGGCGAGATTATTACCATGCCGATCAAGCACAGCTTTAAAGAAGGTCTGGAAGTTTATGAGTACTTTATTTCTACTCACGGCGCTAGAAAAGGTAAATCAGACACCTCGCTTAGAACTTCTGACGCTGGTTATTTAACTCGACGACTGGTCGATGTTTCGCAAGATATCATTGTGTCAGTAGATGATTGCAAAATAGACAAATATATTACTGTGTTTAGAGCAGATAACGAAGATGTGGGCGCTGGTATGGACCAGAGACTGCTCGGACGAGTTGCGTATGCGCAAATTTCCGATCCAAAAACAAGCAAGGTCATTGTCAAGAAAAATTGCTTAATTTCTAAAACGCAAGCCAAGGAAATCGAAGAGTCAGGTATTGAGGAAATAAAAGTCCGCACACCGATTTACTGCAAAGCTAAATGGGGCATTTGCAAAAAATGTTATGGAATGAATATGGCGACCACCAAGGAAGTTGAGTTTGGTGAAGCGGTTGGTATCACGGCAGCGCAAGCCATTGGCGAACCAGGCACTCAGCTGACCATGAAAACTTTCCATATGGGTGGTGTGCAAGGCGAAGATATTACCTCAGGTCTGCCTCGGGTTGAAGAAGTTTTTGAAACCAGAAAACCCAAGCGACCCGCCCTGCTCGCGCCATTTTCAGGTATTGTGCAAATTCACGAAAAACCAGAAAATTACGACATTCATTTGATTAGTGATGGAAAGAAAACCGAAACTTACGCAACTGAAGGATATAAAACAATTGTGAAAACTGGACAAGTCGTTTCCAAAAAACAAAATTTAGCTATTAGCGATGATAAAAAACCGGTCCGAGCCACTTTTGCTGGCAAGGTTAAAGTTTCCAAAGACACTATTACCATTGAGTCAAAAGAACTGGAGTTTGCTGAATTTTACGCTCCACTTAACGCGCAATTGATGGTGAAAGATGGGCAAAAAGTCGAAAGGGGAGACTTTCTTACCGACGACCATGTTGATTTGGAGACATCGCTTCGATTTAGAGGAGTAGAAAAAACCATTCGTTATATTATTTTGGAAATTCAAAAGATTTACGCCCAACAAGGGCAGTCGATCAATGACAAGCATATTGAAATTATTGTTAAACAAATGTTTTCTAAGGTTTTGGTTGAGGGTTCATCAAGCTTGGAATTCATCCCCGGGCAAGTTTTGGATATCAAGGACTATGACGAAATTATGGCGGATCCCCAAAATAAAAATTTGAAATTAATCACCATTCCAATTTTAATGGGCATTACCCGAGTAGCTTTAAAGACGCATAGTTTTCTGTCAGCTGCTTCGTTCCAAGAAACCACCCATACTTTGATGACAGCAGCTATTCGTGGCGCAGTCGATAACTTGAGTGGTCTTAAGGAAAATGTTATAATTGGACGGCTGATTCCTGCCGGAACCGGATATCAAGAGCACAAATAATAATACGATTTAAGCAGTGTATAATTCCAGCCTGTCTAGCATTTACCGAGTTCGGATATTTTTTTGCTAAAAAATTCCTCGCCTGCCTGCCCTGACTGCCCTGCCTGCCGGCAGGCAGGCGTCAGGCAGGTGGCAGGCAGGTGCTCGCGCCAGTCGCGCTCGCAAGCCCCGGTAAATACTAGCCAGACTAGAAACAATAAATTGAGTTATATAATAATTCAAACTAAAATTTTAAGATTTACATTTTGAGATTTTAATTTGAGTAAAGCGAATTTATGCCGACAATTAATCAATTAGTGAGAAAAGGAAGAGGAAGGAAAGTGAAGCGTGTTAAAACTACGGCGCTGCGCAAGGGTTTTAATTTTAAAAAAAATCGCGCGATTATTTTTCCTAAAGGGCGACCGTTTATGCGTGGAGTGTGCACTAAGGTGACCACCACCACGCCGAAAAAGCCAAACTCAGCTCTGCGTAAAATCGCGCGCGTGCGTTTAACTTCCGGTCAAGAAGTGACAGCTTATATTCCCGGCATAGGGCATAATTTGCAAGAGCACTCAGTGGTGATTATTCGTGGTGGTAGGGTAAAAGATTTGCCAGGTGTTCGTTATCACATTGTGCGAGGGAAATATGATACCCACGGAGTTGAAAATAGAATGCAAGGTAGAAGCAAGTATGGAAGCAAAAAAGTTAAGAAAAATAAATAATGAGAAAACCAAGATTTAAAAAAAGAATATTAATGCCTGACGCGCGTTATAATTCGTTGCTCATTTCAAAATTGATCAACTATATTATGATTGGTGGAAAAAAGGAAACAGCTAAAAATCTTGTCTACAAAGCAATGGATAAAATCGAAAAAGAAACTAAGCTGATTGGTTTGGATGTTTTGCAAGACGCGATTAAGAAAGCTGCGCCACTTATGGAAGTGAAAAGCAAGCGAGTGGGCGGGGCGACCTATCAAGTGCCAATGGAAGTGACAGATGCGAGAAAAGTTACGCTAGCTTTACGCTGGATAATCAGCGCCGCTCGCGAAAAACAAGGCAAAACATACGATGAATTTTTGTGTGAAGAAATTTTGAATGTTCGCAAGGAGACAGGGGCGGTGATTGCCAAGCGCGACAATATGCACAAAATGGCGCAAGCCAACAAAGCATTTGCGCACTTTGCAAGATTCTAATTCTACGCGAATACACAAATAACACAGATTGCGCGGATTTTGAATTTGAAATTTGAATATGCCAGAAAAATTAGTTTAGACAGAATCGGAAACATTGATATCATTGCCCATATTGACGCATTCGCCTGAGGCGAATCCATAAGGCTTCCGCCCTCTGGTCTTCGTCCTCGCTTTGCTTGGACTCAGGTCACCCCATTTGGGGAAACAGCTGTTTCCCCAACACCCCTTCGCGCGTCAATAGTTTAATTTTAAATTGTATGAACGAAAATATCACACTTGACAAAATTAGAAACATTGGCATTATTGCCCATATTGACGCTGGGAAGACAACAGTTACCGAGCGAATTTTATTTTACACTGGAAAAATACACAAGATCGGAGAGGTGCATGAAGGGCTGGCTGTGATGGACTGGATGGAACAAGAACGCGAACGGGGGATCACTATCACCTCAGCTGCCACCACTTGTTTTTGGAAAACTGACGAAAACCCAGACACGCACCGTATTAACATTATTGATACACCCGGACATGTGGATTTTACTGCTGAGGTGGAGCGGTCACTCCGCGTGCTTGACGGAGCAGTGGTCATTTTTGATGGCAAGATGGGGGTCGAACCTCAGTCAGAAACTGTTTGGCGCCAAGCTGATAAATACCATGTGCCACGAATGTGTTTTATTAATAAAATCAACGCGCTGGGCGGTGATTTTAATATGAGCTACAATTCTATTCGCGAGCGACTTAATCCCAATTCGTATGCCATATTTTTACCGATTGGCGAGTCGAGCGAACACCAAGGGATTGTTGACTTGGTAAAAAACAAAGCGTATATTTACGCGAAAATAGACGATCCAACCTCGCTTGAAAATGAATTAAAGGAAATCGAAATTCCAGAGAATTTAAAAGATAAAGCCAGTCAAATGCGACAAGAGATGATTGAAAAAGTGGTTGAGTATGACGATGGTTTGATGGAAAAATATCTTGATGGCAAAGACTTGGAAACAAAAGAAATTATTTCAGCTCTGCGAAAAGCGACTTTATCTGGAAACTTTTTCCCGGTTTTTGTGGCAGACGGACGATCTGTTTCCGTGACAAAAATTTTAGATTATGTGGTTGATTTATTGCCATCGCCACTTGATGTTCCGCAAGTGATTGGCATGGATCCTAAAAATGAGGAAGTTGAAATTATCAGAAAAGCTGATGAGTCCGAGCCATTCACTGCATTGGCATTTAAAATTGCGACTGATCCTTTTGTTGGAACATTAACTTTTTTTCGTGTTTATGCTGGCAAAGTGACCGCTGGTTCGTATGTCTATAACGCGAGCAAAAATCAAAAAGAACGGCTGGGCAGAATCGTGCTGATGCACGCTAACCATCGTGAGGAAATAAAAGAAATTTCAGCTGGTGAAATCGGCGCGGCAGTCGGGCTTAAAGACACCACTACGGGTGACACGCTTTGCTCGATTGAAAAGCCGGTGATTCTAGAATCAATCAATTTTCCTGACCCGGTCATTTCAGTGGCGATTGAGCCAAAGACTAAAGCTGACCAAGAAAAAATGGGTATTGCTTTGCAAAAGCTGGCGCAAGAGGATCCAACTTTTCAAATTTCGACTAATCACGAAACAAATCAAACGATTATTGCTGGTATGGGCGAATTGCATCTTGAAATTTTAGTTGACAGAATGAAAAGGGAATTTAATGTCGGGGCTGATGTTTCCGCGCCACAAGTGGCATACAAAGAAACAATCGAGGGAAACGCCCAAGCCGAAGGAAAATATATTCGCCAAACTGGCGGACGCGGTCAATACGGGCATGTTCTACTTAAAATTGAACCGTTGGAGCGGGGGACTGGATTTGAATTTGCTAACGAAATTAAAGGTGGAATTATCCCGCAAGAATTTATTCCAGCTGTACAAAAAGGCGTAAAAGAAGCGCTCCAAAAAGGCGTTATCGCTGGCTATCCTTTGGTGGATGTTCGCGTAGCGCTTTACGATGGATCGTATCATGATGTTGATTCGTCCGAGTTAGCTTTTCAAATTGCCGGGTCAATGGCAGTGCAAGAAGCAGTCAGAAAAGCGTCGCCAATTTTACTTGAGCCGATTATGAAAATCGAAGCCACCACGCCAGACAATTATTTTGGCGATGTGATGGGTGATTTGTCGAGTAAGCGCGGGCAGATCGAGGAAACGAGCGAGCGCGGACTAGTGAAAGCGATTGATGCAAAAGTTCCGCTGGCGGAAATGTTTGGCTATTCAACCACTCTCCGTTCTATGACCCAGGGTCGTGGAAACTATTCTATGGAATTTGACCACTACGCGCCCGTACCCAAAAATATTACTCAGAATATTATTGAGGGAAAAAGTAAATAGGATCGTTAATCAAAAAACCCGCGCTTAGGGCGCGGGCATAAACTGAAACTTTCGCTATTGTTTGAAAAATGATGCTGGGCTATAAGGTGAACGCTTCGCCGATCTGTTGTAAGTCAAATTCCTGTTGGGTGATTTTGTTTTTTTCCTGATAAGCAACCATTTTCCTTTGTTGATCTTTTTTTATGGCTCGGTATGCGCGCCAGTCGGTTAAGCAACCAAAGGCTATTGCAGAATCCTCATCCATTCCTTTGTAGACACATATCAATATCATTTTTCCGTTTTTGCGCCAATGACCGACGCATTTTTCCATCCTAAATGCAAAATGGTCAATGTGTTTAAGCGCAACCGTAGCTGGCACGGTAATCCCCAAATGTCTTGTATTGGTTGGGCGTATCCCCCCCTCACAAATG
>ERZ1292629.2913-Hain-H43-01um-R1-2913-length-13789-cov-8_pt1 | contig 13789 bp, 16 predicted proteins | sample MGYA00564399_ERZ1292629 | MGnify/ENA primary metagenome ERZ1292629 (study PRJEB36523, sample SAMEA6512636) | groundwater metagenome | collected 2019-01-08 | study: AquaDiva: Metagenomics assemblies of 32 groundwater samples
CTCACTATTTTAAAAATACAAGAATATAAAATCATTGGTTGGAAGCAAATAAACATTAAGCATTATTATATTTTTATATTTTTAAGCTTTTATTATTTTTAAAGTCAGCCCGGGTGGTGGAACTGCTAGACACGAAGGACTTAAAATCCTTTGGCTGAATAAGCCGTGCGGGTTGGAGTCCCGCCCCGGGCACCAATAAAAATATCAGCATTAAGCTGGTATTTTTTTATTTAAAAAATTTATTCCAAGACTTTATGCTTTCGACTTTTGACTTTAAACTTCGTCCTCAATCACCTCATCCAGCTTTCTAAAAATCGCTTCGTTATTGGTGTAATTACACCGGTTTAAATTATTTTCAAACTCACCAATATTTTTTATAAACTCATCAAATTTTTCCTTGGTGAATTCAAAAGCAAAATCACCATAGCCCTGTCGCTTTAAATAATGGGCATTGACAATCTGCTCAATCTGTTTCTTGACGGGCAAAGCCAGATACGGCTTTTTGAGATACAAACTTTCCGTAATTAAACTCAACCCCGCTGTCCCGATTATCGCTTTAGAGCTGGCTAAATAATTTAAAAAATTATAGGTACTGTAATTTTTAAATTCAATATTACCTTCAACTTTCTCCATATTGGAGCCAAACACGACAAACCGGCAATTTATTTTTTTAAGCTCTTCCACCAGGCAATCAAAATTGTCCGTATGATAGACCAAAACGTAATCCTGCTTTTCCGGTTTTAGTTCTAAAATCTCCCGACGCAAAATCGGTGGAAACAAAAAAGTCTTTTCTTTAGCAATCGGAGTTTCAAAAAAAGTCGTAATAAAATAATAATTGTCGCCCCAAACCATTGATTTCACGACGGCTTTAACAATCAATAAATCCTTGAAATATTTTTTAGGCAAAACAATTTTAGTGTTGGTGAGTTGATGCTGGTTGTCAATGGAAATCAGGGGTCGCTTTTTTAATTTAGCGAGATAAGCCACGGTCGACTCAAAATCGGTAATAATCAGGTCGGGGTTAAACTCGTCAAAGCGGGTGATAATTTTTTTCCATTGCCAAGATTGTTTGGCGAGTTGTTTGGTATTTTTCCAAAAAGTCCAGCGATAGGACAAGCGGCCATCTTTATAGGTTAATCCCAAACCAGGAATCTCAAAAATCTCAAATTCGTCACCTAAAAAAAACAGGGCTTGGTTATAGGTAAAGACCAAAATTTCATGACCCTGGCTTTTCAAATGACGCAAAATCTCCTTACTTCTTGTGGAATGGCCGAACCCCTGGCCGGCGACGCCATAGATTATTTTAGACATAAAAAATTATATGATACCAATATACGAATTTTTACCAATGATACGAATCTTATCAGGGGAGTTTTTTAGCATGATTAGTATCATTGGCATGCATTCGCATATTAGTATCGCGATTGTCATTTCACTACCCAAATGTTAATATAAAACCATGGAAAAATCAATTGAAAATCGAATTCTTTCGGCAAAAGGCGACGAAAATGACGAATTTTTGGATACGACGCTTCGGCCGCAAAAACTCACCGAATACATCGGCCAAACCAACATTAAAGAAAATCTGAAAATTTTCATGGAAGCCGCCAAAAGCCGCGATGAAGCGCTGGAACATGTCTTGATTTTCGGACCGCCGGGACTCGGCAAAACCACGCTGGCGCACATCATCGCCAATGAGATGAACGCCCAAATCAAAGTGACTTCCGGCCCGGCGATTGAACGCACCGGGGATTTGGCCGCCATTTTAACCAATCTCGCCGACGGCGACATTTTATTTATCGATGAAATCCACCGGCTCAACAAATCAGTGGAAGAAATCCTTTATCCGGCGATGGAGGATTACGCTTTGGATATCATCATTGGCAAAGGCCCGTCAGCGCGCACTTTGCGGCTCAACCTGCCCAAATTCACCATCATCGGCGCCACCACCAAAATGAGCGGGCTTTCATCGCCGCTCCGCGACCGCTTCGGTAACACCTATCGCTTGAATTTCTACGACTACGACGAAATCGGACAGATCATCAACCGCTCCGCCCGCATTCTTGATATTGAAATCGACGCCGAAGCGGAAAAAGAAATCGCCAAACGCGCGCGGCAGACGCCGAGAATCGCCAATCGGCTCCTCAAACGGGTGCGCGACTTCGCCCAAGTCAGAAAAAATGGTAAAATAGATAAAGAAACCAGTGATGAGGCGCTTCAAATGCTCCACATTGACGAGAAAGGGCTTGACCACACCGACCAAATGTTTTTAAAAACGATCATTGAAAAATTCGGCGGCGGGCCAGTCGGCCTCAACTCGGTGGCTTCAGCCATCTCCGAAGAAATGGAAACGATTGAAGACGTGATTGAGCCGTTTCTTTTGCAGCTTGGGTTCATTAATCGCACCTCGCGCGGACGAGTGGCCACCGAGCTGGCTTACAAACACTTTAATTTGGAAGTGCCGAAAAATTTACAGGACAAACTGCTGTAATGTCATTGCGAGCGGAGTTGTGGCCGAAGGCCGCAACGAAGCGTGGCAATCCCATGTTTTTTTTCAGCCGTCATTGCGAGGGAATCCACCGCAGGTGGACGACCGTGGCAATCCCATTTTTAACCGGAGGGACTACCTCTAAAATCCATGGGATCCCCACGGTCGTCGCCCTTTGGGCTCCTCCCTCGGGATGACAAAAAAATAGAAATTTATGATTATAACCTTATCTATCTTCTATTATCTCTTCCTTGTCGCTGTCGCTGTCTTTCTGCTCTACAGCTTATTTAATGTTTACCATCTTTTACGCTTCGGCTTTTTTAGTTTGATAAATGTTTTGGTGATTGTCCTCTATGTCTTGATCGCCGCTTCGTTTTTATATTTTTCTTTCAGTATTTTAATGACGGTTGACTGGAGCACGCCCCTAATTGATTTCGGCAATATGAGTAACAATCCATTTTAATTTTTATTTATTTTTATATTTTTATATTCTTGCCCGCCAGCAACGCTTGGCGTAGCAATGCGGGCTGGTATTTTTAGATTTATGATTAGTAAAACCAGCATTCCCAACCGGCAAATCGGCGAAGAAATCGTCCTCCACATCAGAAGGCACTGGTTTATTTTTTTTAGACTTTTTCTCGTCTTTGTTGTCCTTTCGCTTATTCCGGCGTTAGTTTACTATTTTCTCCTTTTTAACCTGCCGATCATTTTTAAAAACCAAATCGGTGTTGTAATCCTCGCTGTCCTCGCTTTAATTTACTATCTTTTTATGCTGGTCTACGCCCTGACGGCTTGGACGACGACTTATTTAGATGTCTGGACCATCACTACTTTCCGGATCATCAACCGCGAGCAAGAAGGGCTTTTCAGCCGCACCGTGGCCGAGCTTGACCTCTACCGCGTTCAAGACGTCACGGCGGAACAAAAAGGGGTCTTGGCCACTCTCTTGGGCTACGGCGACGTCTATATCCAATCGGCGGGAGAAAAGGAGCGTTTTGTCTTTGAACAGATCTCCAATCCTTACGGCATCGCCAAAATCCTCCAAAAATTAAATGAAAAAGCGAGAAAAGAAAATCCGGGCCTCTGAATTTGATTATTATCTGCCCGAAAAATTGATCGCTCAAAAACCGACAAAACCGCGAGATAAAGCGCGGCTTTTAATTTTGGAAAGAAACACTATTACCTCTCCCCCTTTTTCCAAGGGGGAGATTAAGAGGGGGTCAAATAAAACAAATTTCAGAATTACGCACCAACATTTTTATGATTTGGAAAAAATTTTGAATGCCGGCGATGTTTTGGTCTTGAATAATTCAAAAGTTATTCCGGCCCGACTTGTCGGGAAAAAGAAAACTGGAGGAAAGATAGAAATTTTTTTACTTTGTCATCCCGACCGAGCCCGCGGCGAGTGGAGGGATCCCTTCGGCGTAAAACAACGGAGGGATTCCTCCACGCGTCCCGACGTTTGCCTAGCGGCAAAGTCGGGACTTGGTCGGAATGACAATGTCTGGCAATGTCTCATCGGCGGCAAGGCCAAAGTCGGCGACAAAATTTATTTAGGAAAAAATAAATTCCCCCTCCTTACGAAGGAGGGGGTTAGGGGGAGGTTTATCGCGACAATTATAAAAAAACTCGATGAGCAATCATGGCTCGTCGCTTTTAATGTCTCGGATAAAGAATTATTCTCCATCGGCGAGACGCCGACTCCGCCTTATATTAAAAAATCGGCTAAATTGTCCGACTACCAAACGATTTATGCCAAATTCGCCGGCTCGGTCGCCGCGCCCACGGCCGGACTTCATTTTACCAAATCACTTTTAAACAAATTGAAGAAAAAAGGCGTCCAAGTTGAATGTGTCACCCTTCATGTGGGCTTAGGCACTTTCTCACCGGTCAAATCAGAATATATTCAAGACCATAAAATGCACGCCGAGCTTGCCACGATTGACAAATATACCGCTAATAAATTGAATCGCGCCAAACAAGAAGGGAGGAGAATTGTCGCTGTGGGCACCACCAGCGTTAGAACGCTGGAAGCGTTTAGTGTAGAGACGCATTGCCATGCGTCTCCGCGAAACAACGCAGACAAAAATTTAGAGATGCATATCAATGCGTCTCTACAACCGGGCTCCCGCTGGATAAACATCTTCATTTACCCCGGCTACGAATTCAAGTTTGTGGACGCCATTATTACCAATTTTCATTTACCAAAATCAACTCTCTTGATGTTAATAAGCGCCTTTGCTGGACAAAAAAATATCAAACGCGCCTACGCCGAAGCCATTAAGAAAAAATATAAATTCTACTCCTTCGGCGATGCGATGATGATAAAATAATGGTATAATAATTCATATGCTCTGGCTCCCCATCACTATCTTTGCCTATCTTCTAAACGCGGTCGCCGTGACGGTTGATAAATTTTTGCTAACCAAAAAAATTCCCAATCCGGCGGTCTATGCCTTTTTTATTTCTTTCTTGAATCTTTTTGTCTTAGTCCTTATTCCTTTTGGTTTCACTATCGGTTCAATCGCCCAAATTATCATTGCTCTTATCGCCGGCGCTATTTTCGCTTTCGCGCTCCTTTATATGTTCAAGGCCCTCTCAGGCAACGAGGCCTCGCGCATCATCCCATTTTTGGGCGGACTTCAACCGATTTTTATTTTCGTCCTCGCCTTATTTTTTTTGGGTGAAATTCTGACTACTTCCGCCCTGGTCGCCTTTTTATTCATCGTTTTAGGGACCATCACCATCTCTTGGCAAAGCGGCAAAACCAATCGCCAGAGCTATCTTTTCGCCCTCGTCGCCACGATTCTTTTTGCGATTTCCTATACCACTAATAAATATATCTTCATTGACCAGGGATTTATTTCCGGCTTTGTCTGGACGAGAATTGGCGCGTTTTTAGGCGCTCTTCTCTTGCTTATTCCCGCGCAAAACCGAAAAGATATTTTCAAAACATTTAAAAATCCGAAATCAAGCCAGGGCTCGGGAAAATTATTTCTGTTCGGACAAGTTTGCGGCGCGCTAAGTTTTATTATGGTCAACTACGCTATCTCTATTTCCAGCAGCGTCGCCGTTGTCAACGCGCTTCAAGGCGTCCAATATGTTTTTCTTTTACTTCTTATCGGCTTACTATCGCGCAAATTCCCCAAACTGCTCAAAGAAAAATTCACGCCGTCTATATTGATACAAAAGGTTACAGCAACGGTGTTGATTATTACTGGATTATTTTTACTGTTTATTTAGGAATGTTAAAATTACAAATCCAAAGCACCAAATCCCAAATAATGTTCAAAATTCAAATGACCAAAATCCAAAAACGGTTTATAATTTTGAAAATTGAGATTTGTTTGGAATTTGAGATTTTGAATTTGGTGCTTAATTACTTTGCGCTTTAATATTTAAATTTTACATTTAGTAAGATATGAGAAAAAAAACTATTATGGCGATAATAATCATTTTAATTTCTTTTGTTGCCATACTCTATTTAATCGATTTCTCTCCTAAACAAACCTTCTGGGGCGTCACTTTCAGTGAGCAATACGCCAAAGATGAACTGGGGCTTGATTGGAAGGCGGCTTATCTCGCGATTTTAGATGATTTGAAAGTAAGCCACCTTCGCCTCTCCGCTTATTGGAATCAGAATGAGCCAGACCAGAATAAGTACCGCTTTGGCGATCTGGATTGGCAAATCGCCGAGGCGAGCAAACGCGAGGTAAAAATCATTCTGGCCGTCGGCCGCAAACTGCCGCGCTGGCCCGAATGCCACGACCCTGGCTGGACTAAATCATTGACCACCAACGAAGTCCAAAAAAGCCAACTTGATTTCATCCAAGCGACCGTGAACCGCTACAAGGACAATCCCAATCTCATCGCTTGGCAGGTGGAAAATGAGCCTTTTCTACAACTTTTCGGCGAATGTCCGCCTTTAGATAAAAATTTTTTTGAAAAAGAAATCGAATTAGTTAGAAATCTAAGCGACAAGCCAGTGATGATTACCGACAGTGGTGAGCTTAATTGGTGGGTCAACGCCGCCAAAATGAAGCCGGACATCATCGGCACGACTCTTTATCGCGTGGTCTACAACCCAACCATCGGCTATTTGCGCTGGCCTCTGCCGTCGTCGTTTTATTATTTAAAATCATTGACAGTAAGAAGCTTATTCGGCATTAAAAGAGTGATCGTCGCCGAGCTCCAAGCGGAAGCGTGGCACAAGGCCGGCACCGATCTGTCCAAAATGACCATAGACGAACAATTTGAGTCGTTTGATCTGAAACAATTTAATAAAAATATTGAGTTCACCAAAAAAGCCGGCTTTGACGAGGCCTACTTGTGGGGCGCGGAATGGTGGTATTTTTTGAAAGAAAAGAAAAGTTATCCGGCGATTTGGGAGGAAGCGAAGAAATTGTGGCAATAAAAAAAGCGCCCCTTGGCGCCATCAAATATCATAAACAAAATGGAAGGAAAAACCTTCTATTTTGTTTATGGATTATTTTTCATTTTTATATTTCTGTCCCGCTATTTTAATTTGGGGACGAGGTGGTCAAAAAAGCATCATTCATTCACCTTCTATATCCATTATAGCACACCTAATTTGAAAAGTCAAGAGGATAATTAAAAAATTAAAAAATCAATTGAAAAATAAGCTTAATAATGATAAATTAAAAACAAGTAAGTAACGACTTTAGACTTTTAACTTTAGACTTTTGACTTACATTATGTCACTCGTTTCTCAAATCGCCAAAAATACTTCTTACCAAGTGTTCGGCAAGGTCGTCGGCGCCGCGATTGGGCTCGTCGTCGTCGGGATGATGACCAGATACTTGGGCCAAGAGGGCTTCGGCAATTACACGACGGTTGTCGCTTTTTTGCAATTCTTCGGCGTCTTAGCTGATTTCGGCCTGCAGATGACCGTGACCAAGATGATTTCCCGCCCGGGCGCCGATGAGAAAAAGATTATCGCCAACGCTTTTACCTTAAGATTCTTTTCCGCCGCCGCGGTTTTGGGGCTGGCGGTCGCGGTCGGCTGGTTTTTCCCTTATGTCAATGTGATTAAAAGGGGACTGGTCATCGCCAGCGCTTCTTTCTTTTTCATTTCCCTCCAATCGGTCTTGATCAGCTTTTTCCAAAAAAGAATGGATTCTAAAAAAATCGCCTTAGCCGAAATTGTCGGCCGGCTAATGCTTCTTGTTGGCGTCTATCTGGCCATTGTTTATCAGGAGGGCTTGCTTTATATCCTTTTGGCGGTCGCCTTGGGCAGCTTGGCCAATTTCTTTATCCTATTTATCTCGGCCGAAAGCCACATCGCCTTCCGCTTTGACTTTGACTTCAAAATTTGGCGGCAAATCTGGTCGGCCACTTGGCCTTTAGCTCTGACGATCGCTCTCACCCTCGTTTATTTCCGCGCCGATACTTTGATTATGTCGATCTTTCGGCCGCAAAGTGAAGTCGGTCTTTATGGAGCCGCTTATAAAGTGGTGGAGGTCTTAGTCCAATTTCCTTATCTCTTCTTGGGTTTTGTCCTGCCCCTTCTTGCCAATTTTTTCATCGCCGACAAAAAAATGTTTTCCGCCATCTTGCAAAAATCATTTGACTTTCTTTTTATTCTGGCCGCGCCGATGGTTTTGGGTACTCTGGTCGTCGGCGAAAAAATCATGGCTTTTATCGCCGGCCAAGATTTTATCGTTTCCGGCGATATTTTGAAAATTCTTATCTTGGCGGTCGCGACCATCTACCTGGGCGCGCTCTTCGGCTACGCGGTCGTTGCCGGCGACCTGCAGAAAAAAATGATTCGGTTTTATGTTTTTGACGCTTTGATTTCTTTGGTTTTGTATTTGATTTTCATTCCGCTTTATTCTTATTGGGCGGCGGCAACCATCACGGTTTTAAGCGAGCTTATTATGGCGTTTTCCGCTTTTTATGTTTTGAAAAAATATACCGGGGTCGGCGTCAAATTTAACCTGGCGACAAAGGCCACCATTTCTGCCGCCCTGATGGCCGCGGCCATTTATCTGATCAGTCTCGTTCAAAGTCACAATGTTTTTACTTTGATTTTGGTGGGAATAATTATTTATTTCGGCGCGCTTTATCTGATGAGAGGAATAAATAAGGAGATGATGAGAGAAATTGTGGGATACAAAAGTTAAGCACCAAATTCAAAATTACAAATCACAAATAAATTCAAAATTACAATTTTCAAAATCCAAAACTTGTTTATTATTTATTTTTGAATTTTGAATTTTGGTCATTGGTGCTTATTTGGAATTTGAGATTTTGAATTTGTAATTTTAATATGCTATTTTTAATTACAACTTATTGTCTCCTCTTTGCTTTCATTGCTTTCCGAAAAATTGAGTGGGCAATATTTATTATTGTCGCCACTCTCCCCAGCTATTTGATCCGTTTTCAGATTTTTGACGTTCCACTGACGCTCTTGGAAACGATGATCCTGATTTTATTTATTGTTTTTTTAATTAAAAATAGATTTAGTTGGTGGAGCGCTTTTAGATCAAGTCCCTTTTTTTGGCCAATCGTCGCCATTCTTATCGCCGCGACTGTTTCCGTTTTTATTTCTCCCAACTTGCACGGCGCTTTAGGCGTCTATAAAGCTTACTTCGTTGAACCGCTCTTATTTTTTGTCATCCTTATCGCTGAAATCAAGTCCAGAAGGGGTGTGGAGGGCCTGATTTGGGCCTTGGGCGTGTCCGCAATCTACCTTGGCGTGATTGCCGTCGCCCAAAAGATAGGCGGGTTGGAAGCTGTTTTAGGACCTCTGGGATATGTCCCAGGCGCCTTTCTCAACCCGAATGGCTCGGTGGACCGAGCGGTTTCCATTCTCGGCTATCCTAACGCGCTTGGTCTTTTTCTCGGGCCGATTATTATCCTTTTTGCCGGCTTTCTTTTTTGGGAAAGGAAAAATCTCCTCTTTCAAATCGTAAAAATATTTATCATCGTTTTAAGCTTTCTGACGATTATCTTGGCAAAATCCGAAGGCGCGATTCTGTCGGTCGTTGTCGTTTTATTGGTCTGGGCTTTCTTTAATAAAAAAACGCGGTTGTACGCATTGACTTTTATCGTTTTTTGCGCTATCATTCTCTCGTTCAGTCAACCGCTCCTTTCAATTATTATCCAAAAAATCACTTTACAGGATTATTCCGGATTTGTCCGCCGCTTGATCTGGGGTGAGAGTTGGAAAATGCTCTCCGATAATTGGTTTTTCGGCGCCGGCCTTGCCGGTTATCAAATAAAAATCACGCCTTATCATTTGAAAACTTTTGAAATTTTCCTTTACCCGCATAATATTGTTTTGAATTTTTGGAGCGAGGTGGGACTATTGGGATTATTATCATTCGGCTGGCTGTTTATAAAATTCTTTTGGTTGAATATGACTTCCCTCTCCTTACGAAGGAGAGGGTTGGGGAGAGGTTACGATTTAATAATCGCCGCGACGCTTATTGCCGTGATGGCGCAAATAATCATTCACGGCTTGGTGGACGCGCCGTATTTTAAAAATGATTTGTCGGTTTTGTTTTGGCTGATGGTCGCCATGGCGGCGATAGTTAATAAAGTTTATAAAGTTGAAAGTTCATAAAGTTATTTTACTTTATAACTTTATAAACTTTACAAACTTTTAACTAAACAATGGAGAGGTGGCCGAGTCTGGTTTAAGGCGACGGTCTCGAAAACCGTTTGGGCGCAAGCCCTCGCAGGTTCAAATCCTGTCCTCTCCGATATCATTAAAACAGCGTCGTCGGATATTGTTTTTTTGTATTAAATTTTAGATATGATAAAATAAATACAGTTTTAATAATCATCACATAATATGAAAATTAAAAACGCAACAAAATACTTAGGAGAAACGATCTTTATTATCGGCCTTGGTTTATTTGTTAAGAATATTTTATCATTTACTACAGTTTCAGATGAAGGTGGCGTTGCTCATTTTTATTTAGAGAATATACGCATATTAATTATGATTGGTATTATGATGATGACGCTTGGAATTTTTTTATATATAAATAAAATTATTTCAGAGTGGCGTTCCAGATGAGCCTCCCCTGATTAAAATTATTATAAACTTGGTCCGTGCGAGCCGAAAAAAAATAAATTTATGAAAAAGAAAAACAATCTAATTTTGTATTTTGCCCACAATCTCGCCATTATCATCGGCATCGTCCTGATTTGGCGGGGGATTTGGTATGTTTTGGATGAGTTTGACATTATTTTCTGGGGCGGCGGCCACCTCTGGACCGCCATTGGCGGAATAATTTTGGGCTTGCTCCTCTTATATCTGCCCGACAAAGACTTAAAAGAGATTGAAAAACTTTAATTTTAAAATCAGATGAAGCAAACCCACTCAAACCTCCTCAAAGCCATCGCCGGCGAGTCAATGGCCAGAAATAAATACACCTACTACGCCGAAATCGCCATGAAAGAAGGGCTCGTCTGGATCGCCAAGGTCTTTGAAGAAACCGCCGACAATGAACGGGCGCACGCCCAGGAAGAATTGGAAAAACTGACCGAAAAAACCGAGATGACTAATACCTATGATATTCATCCGCTTGGCTCCACCTTGGAAAATTTGAGAAATGCCGCAGCTGGCGAAACCTATGAATTCGGCACGATGTATCCGGAATTTGAAAAAACCGCCCGCGAAGAAAGCGAAAAAGAAATCGCTACTTTATTCAAAGAAATTGCCGAAGTGGAAGAAAAACACGCCGAGAGATACAATATTCTGGCCGACCGGCTGGAGCAAGGCAAATTATTTGAAAGCGATGAGGAAGCAGAATGGAAATGCCTCAATTGCGGCTATATTCACAAAGGAAAAAGCGCTCCGGGCAGATGCCCGCTGTGCCAGAAACCGCAAGGGTATTACATGCAACTAAAAATAGTAAGATAACGATTGATTAAAAAGACCACTCCATATAAAGGGGCGGTTTTTTTATCCCCTATATTTCTTCTTATTTAAAAATGTTGTATAATATAATCATACTTAACCCTAACTTTCTTCCTCAATGAAGAAAAAACATTTCTATCTCCTCGGATTATCGCTCACCGCCGTATTTATCCTCACCGCCGGCTTCGGCTGCAAGCTCCAAAGCGCGGATGTGACGGAAAAAATGAAGCCGATTGAGCTCAATTATTGGCGCGTCTATGACGACCAAGACGCCTTCACCGAAATTATCGACGAGTATCAAAACTCCCATCCGAACATTAAAATCAACTATCGCAAATTACGGCCGGAGGAATATGAAAAAGAGCTTTTAGACGCCTTAGCCGAAGACCGCGGACCGGATATTTTTTCCATTGACGAGGGCTGGCTCAAAAAATACCAAAATAAAATCCAACCGATGCCGCCCCAGATTTCCATGGCTTATCGGGTAGTTAAAGGCGCGATAAAAAAAGAAGTGATTTATGAGTTGCGCGTCAAAGCGTCACCGTCCCTGCGCCAGATAAAAAGCGATTTTGCCGACACGGTTTATAAAAACGCGATTCTAGACGGACAAGTCTACGGCTTGCCGATAAGCTTGGAGAGCTTAGTGATGTTCGTCAATAAGGATATTTTAAACCGTTCGGGCGTCACGGAAATCCCGACCGATTGGAAAGCGTTTCAAGAAGCGGTCCAGAAAATAACCAAGGTGGACAGCAAGGGAAACATCATCCAATCTGGCGCCGCCATGGGAACCGGAAATAACGTGGACCGGAGCTTTGATCTCTTGTCGGTCTTGATGATGCAAAACGGCGCCCAGATGACGACCGGCAGCGGGATGGCCAACTTTTTCAATAAAACCGAAAAGGATTACAACCCGGGGCTGGAGGCGCTTCGCTTTTACACCGATTTCGCTTCGCCGGTCAAAAGCGTCTATTCTTGGAATGAAAAGAAGGGCCAAGCGCTTGACGGTTTTATTTCCGGCCAAGTCGGCTTCACTTTCGGCTACAATTATCATTTGCCGATTATCCGTTCCCGCGCGCCCAAGCTCAATCTCGCCGTCGCTCCCATTCCCCAAGTCAATTCCGATTCGCCGATAAATTACGCCAACTACTATCTGGAGACGGTTTCCAAAAAATCGGCTCATCCAGACGAGGCCTGGGATTTTATTATTTTCGCCACCGGCAAAAGCCAAGTAGAAAAATATTTAAACGAAACGGCCCGACCAACCGCTTTGAAATCAATAATTAACAAGCAATTGGAAAATGAAGACCTCTACGCCGCTTCGGTTCAGACCCTGACGGCGGCGAATTGGTATGAAGGTAAAGACCTGCCCGCCGCTCAAAAAGCGTTTAATGAAATGATCAATCAATTTCTCGGCGCGACCGACGAAAAAGAAATGGACGCGGTGATGAAAACCGCGATTCAAAAAATTAATCAGACAATGAATTAAAAAATTAAGAAAATAAAAAATTAAGAAATTAATTACCATTACGACGGGCTGATAGCTGATATATGAAAAAGAAGATTATCCCTACAATAATTTTATTTATTGCCCTAACCGTTAGCGCTAATTTCGCCCAAGCGGCTTTGCTACCGGAGGGCTTGGTACCACCTGAATGCGCTACGGGTGATGCCTCTGGTTGTGGCATCTGCAGCTTTATCCAATTGTTTATCAGAGCGGCCGATATTATTGTCGGCCTGTCCGGCACACTGGCTCTGGTGATGTTTGTTTTCGGCGGGTTTACGATGATTACCGCTTACGGCAATACCAGCCGCGTCCAGTGGGGAAAAAATGTCTTAATCGCCGCGGTGACCGGACTTTTAATCGTCTTGCTCGCTTGGACCTTGGTGAATTTGATTGTTTTATCGCTCTATGGAGGAAACGCTGGGACTTTTGGCACATTCACCGGCAAGAGCGAATGGAGCGGCCCCTGCTCGCAACAAATTGGACGGTAATTCTTTCCACCTTGGCTTGAAAATTAAAAATAAGGTATAATATAGGTAATCCCACCTGCCGATGGCAGACACAGGTCCAATATAAAATTAAATTTAGAAGTTTATATATCTTAAAAATTTTTTATCTTGAAGGGAGGTGACACAATGAAAAAATTAACAACTAAAAGGATTTTCGCCGGCTTAATGGCTTTGACGGTGATCTCTTTATTCGCTTTGCCGATAGTGGTCGGCGCCGTCTGTGACCCGACCACCGACCCTCTTTGTATAGAAGACGCAAAAATTCCTGGTTTATCGGAAAACCCCGATTTAAAAGCGGTGGTCGTGGCAATTGTTGGAATACTTCTTGGTTTTTTGGGCATTATCGCAGTCATTATTATTCTTTGGGGCGGTTTCATTTATATGACGGCCTCGGGCGA
>ERZ1292629.2914-Hain-H43-01um-R1-2914-length-13785-cov-5_pt1 | contig 13785 bp, 15 predicted proteins | sample MGYA00564399_ERZ1292629 | MGnify/ENA primary metagenome ERZ1292629 (study PRJEB36523, sample SAMEA6512636) | groundwater metagenome | collected 2019-01-08 | study: AquaDiva: Metagenomics assemblies of 32 groundwater samples
CGTTGGATTTCCAGGACACTCATTCTCCTGCTCAGACTGACCTTTTGGTGGTTACGCCGGAGGCATTTGTGCCGGTCGAAGAGAACCTGGTCTTTGCTGACTTTTGGTCAGTGCCTGGTCAGTCGTCAATGCAGATAACCGAGGAGTACGTGTGGAGGCTTGTAGCCCAACGTCAGTCGTTTTCTGGTGTTTTTGGTGGGAGTCCTCCGTGGATGGATTTTGTTCCAGGCGGCATGGGGCCGATGGAGTTTTAAAAATTCGGTCAGACGCCTGATTTCTACTTCCCTCCTGGAAATTATCGGGTAAGGCTGGTAAGTGGTGGTCAGTCCTTCAAAGACAGTAACGGTGTCGTTAGACATGCTTTGTCGATCCCGGCGTTTCTCGGTGCCCGGCAGGGTCTTGGGATTCTTACAGTCGGTCACAATCCAGCGACCGTCGTGAGCTACTGGCCGTTTGATCCGGCCTACACGGAGTGGGCATCCTTTGCTGAGATGGAAGCTTACTTTGCCCCGCCAGAGGTTTACATGGACTTGCTGTTCACATCCGGGGCTGGAGTCGAAGACAATCCTATCCTGATTTACACCACTCACGATTCCATATTTGCTGGTGACGGAGCAGCCTGCAATCTCTACTTCGAACTCTGGTACAAGGCGTTTCATCCATGAGCCAATTTGCTGACAAGATGATGGTTGCTGTGAGCGGTCACTTCCATCTTGAGGTGGAGCGCCGCGGAAGGATTGTCCAGGTCGAGGATAGACCTAATCAGATCGTCAACTCCTACAAGAAAATCCTTCCGTTGGCTCTTGGAGCCGAAAGTGATGGCCACCTCACGATGTTCGCGATGGGGGACGGTCATCACGTCGGAGGTCCAGGTCAGGCTGGCGGTCCTCCCTACACACCCATCGCCCCGTCAATCGACGACGTTGCCCTGGAAGCTCAGCTTTACGAGAAGGCGATAGCCAGCCGAGCGTTTCCGCTCGACCGGATTTCCGTTGTCTTCTCTTTGGACATCAATTACAACGAAGGGAACATTTACCTTCCAGAGACTTACTACACCGAGTTTGGGATGTTCACGCCTGACATCGCCTGGAACGGGGCAATCCCCTTGATGTACTGCATCGCGTCTACTGCTGGCGTGATGAAGGATCAAAACACTATTTTCCACGTCTCTTGGACGATCAGCTTCACGTAACGCTATGGCTATCCCACTTCCGAATCCAGCTTTGAATAGCTACGCCAACGGCGAAGAAGGCAATGAGACCGTCTTCAACAGGCCGGTCAACGAGACGCACGCAAACGTCCTTGAGCTTGCCGAAGTGGCTACCAGGCCGAACGGGCTGCGTCCCCAGGCGAATAGTCCGGCTGATAACAAGGTGAAGGTGCAGCCAGGTACGTTCGTTAAGTCGGATGGTCTTCGGATTCTTTCGCTGGCGGCTGAGACGCAATCGGCTGCGTTTCCGGTCGTTAGCGCCGCTGGGAAGGTCCGGTACGACCTGCTTCAGATCAAGGACGACGCGACGTTGGCTATCAAGTCTGGAACTGAAGTTGATGCCCCCGGCAGCCCGCTGACAAATCATCCTGACCTGGACAGGGACCGTCAGACCATTGCCATTGTCAAGGTGGACGAGACGGCGGGCGTCGCCATAGCGACGGCGGACATCACGGATGCACGAGAGCTTCTCAGTAAGGTTGGCCCGCTGTTGGCTCATCCTGTCTCTCAGCATTCGGACATCACAGCTAACGGGGCTGCGGCTATCATAGGGGCGCAGGCGGCTGGAGCGACCTCTCAGAATCGTCTTGCTACGCTGAAGGACTTTGGCCTGCTTGGCCAGAACAAGATTGTCAATGGGAACTTTGACTTCTGGCAACGAGGCAACAGCTTCAATCCGCTGAACTCAGGTAATTACGGTCCTGATCGTTTTAAGTGGGTCAAGATTGGATCTGGAGGTGGTGTGATTCGCTTCGACCGCGATCCGAGTGTCCCGCTCGTCGGAGCAGACGCGATCCGGTCGGCAGACTCTCTCAAGGTTCAGGTAGTCACATCCGATGCCGGGGCAGATCAGGACAGATGCTACCAGGTTCAGCAGGTGATTGAGGGCTACAATATAGCGGATCTGTCGGGCGGGTTCGTTCTTTCGTTTTGGGTCAAGAGCAGCCAGGTTCAGGGTGATCCTCCTCTCAAGTACTGCGTCTCCTTCTCCAACGGAGGTCCGGATCAAAGCTACGTTGCCGAGTATACGATAGACGCTGCCGGTGAGTGGGAGAAGAAGTCTATTGCAGTTCCAGCCCCTCCGTTTGGTCTTGGGGCATGGAACTTCACGAACGGATCAGGTCTTCTGGTCTCCTGGACGCTGAAGGCGGGATTAAACTACCAGAATGCTGCTGGGGCGTGGGTTGCTGGAGACAAGCGAGCGACGGCCAACCAGCTTGATTGGATGAGTGTCGGAGGGGCGCTTTTTTACTTGTCCCAGGTCAAGCTAGAGGCAGGGACGTATGCTACTCCTTTTGGTTCTCGTCATATCGGAGTGGAGCAAATCCTGTGCGAGCGGTATCGCGAGCAGGGGTCTGAACAGAATTCGAAGGTTGCTGTTACGGCCTTCACGAACGAGCATGTCATCTCTTTCAAGACACGGAAGCGGACCGCTCCGTTGCTGGCTGATGTCTTTGCTCATTTCAAGACAGATCCGCCTACTCAGTCCAACCTCGCTCAGGGGTACGTGATTGATGCCGTCACGGAGACCGGATTTCGGCTGAAATACTCCGCTGTTGACGGAGCGAGCGGTACGGTTTTTGGGGACGTTGCAATCGTTTCAGCAGCAGCCAATGATTCTGATGCCGGAGAGTGGACGGCTGATGCTGAACTCTAAAAGGAGAGACCATGGACGTTACTGTTACTGTTTCTGATTCCGGGTACGTTGCCCTGACCGAGAAAGCAACTGCTGAGGACACAACGCCGGAAGGTTTAATCGCCTTCGTCGTCAGTCGCTACGAGAAGGAGGTTCTCCGTGAGAAGGGCGACAAGTCCCGTGCTGAGTTGACTGAGGCGGTTGAGCGACTCTCTGCTGAAGACCAAGGAAAGCTTCTCATCGAGTTGAAGAGCAAGAAGCCAGTCAAGCCTTAATTGAGGGATCAGAATGGCTAGAACGACCATTTCAGGTAGCGAGCTTCGCGATGCGTCCATCACGAACGATGACATCGCCGCGGCTGCGGCAATCGTCACAACCAAGCTGGCTGACGGAGCCGCTTTCCTGAAGAGTAGCGGGGCTGTCGCTATGGCGGCTGACTTCAACTTCGGAGGCTTCAAGGGAACCAACCTCGGCACTCCTACGCTTAGCACTGATGCAGCTACTAAAGCCTACGTTGATGCCCAGGGCGGTGGATCTCCCGGAGGAGTCGATACCAACATTCAATTCAACAGCGCCAGTGCCTTCGCAGGGGACGCAAACCTGACTTGGAACACGACGACCGATCTGCTGACAGTCAAAAGTGCCGTCAATAAGCAGGCGCTTTTCTATGGCGCGTTCGGGGCCGCAGCCTCTGATAACTCCGGTCAAATCCAGATCGGGAATAATGCAAGCTGGTACCTGAAGATTGGACTGGAAGGCGTTAGCAATGGTGCTGCTTTCTACGATTCCGGACTAAATGACACCGGACCTCAGCATATCTTCCGCGGCAGGGCGTCAGGTAGCATCGTTACGATTCTGACGCTGACCGGGAACAGGTACGTAGGGATTGCGGAGGCGACGGCTCCAGGGGCTGTGCTTGACTCTAAAAGCTCTACTGCGTGCCAGGCGTGGTTTAGGGGATGGAGCACTGTTGGAGGTGCAGCCGATCAGCATGGAGAGATTCGGTTCGGAAACGCCAACAACTGCGCTATTCACTACGACGGTACTGGGAACGCGATGTACTTGGATAACCGGCATTCCGATGCGACCACGTACATTTACTTCCGGCTGAGGGTCGGCGGGACGCCGGTGACGGCGCTGAAGCTCAACGGAGCAAAGTCCGTGATTGTCGGAGACGCCGCCATCCTCACGACGGCCACGGACGGATTCCTGTACGTCACAAGCTGCGCTGGATTACCTACTGGAATTCCGACAAGTGAGACTGGTAGAACCCCGATTGTGTGGGATTCGACCAACTCGAAGTTCTATGCTTACCAGGGTGGATGGACTCAGATTGGCGGAAGTTCATGGACAAGCATCTCTGCCGGAGCAGCAAGCACGGTCTCTACGACGACGAATGCCGACACGTCTATTGTCTACAAAGTCTCTCAGACGACGGCTGGGCGAGTTAGCTGGCAGTTCACAGAGCAGGCTGCCAGCGTTTCGACCAGCACGCCGGTTCTGCTCCAGGTGGACACGATTTCGGCTTCCACGGCGATCCCACTGCTGGTGAAGAGCAGAGGGAGTGAAGTGTTCAGGGTCAGTGCCACAGCAACTCAAATACTTGGCGCAAACGGGTCCGCAGCTAATCCGACCTATGCATTCCTAAGCAACACAAATCTTGGAATTTGGAACAACAGTGGAACCCTTTCAATTACCGCTGCCGGACAGACAAAGGTTGAAATTGACAATTCCCAGTTCAAGCTTACTAATGTGCCCATCGCTATCAGTTATTCTGGTAGTGGATCGGCTCCGGATATCAGAGATTCGGGAGGTCAAGAAGGGATCTTCTTCGGTGCAAGCGCCGTGGGGATTTCAGTTGGCGGCATCGAAAATTCGCGTTTCGCCGCTAGTGTCTTTCAGCCTTCCAAAGGCTCCGCCGACGCGGACTCCTACCAACTGAATTTCCGCAAATCTCGCGGCTCAGTTGCGTCCCCAACCGTCATTACCACTGGCGACGATCTTGCTCTGATTTCAGGCTTCGGCTATGTTGGCGCAACGAACGCCTATGTCGAGGCAGCCAATATCGTGTTTGAGTCTTTCGGGGCTGTTTCAGACTCTTCTACTGGTCTTAGTGGCCTTATCGCATTCCAGGTACGCGAAGCGGGTGGGGCGCTGATAAAAGCACTGCAAGTCAGAGGCCAGGGATCGCGTTTTCTTAGTGGTAGTGCTGGAGTTCCCAGCATCTCAGATATTACTAGCGAAAACAGCGGTCTTTTTTGGCCTGCAGCAGGCGTTTTGGGGTTTACCTCGAATCTCGTTGAGGCTGGTCGCCTTAGTAGCTCCCAAAACTGGATTATTGGCGCTGGTGAGGCTTCGGCTGTTTTGACGAGCCAGACGTTACGCGGCCCGAACGCATCCGGTACCGATATCGCCGCTGCGAGTCTGACTATTCAGAATGCGCTTGGCACCGGCACAGGCACTCTTGGCAAGCTTATCCTAAAAGCTGCTGCCGCAGGAACAGGCACCGGCACTGCTCAGCATACTGCCGTCGAGAGGCTTGTGTTGAATGGTTCTGTCAGTCTGACTTCTGGTGCGGCTGCTACGATTGTTACTCCTACTGCAAGCACCACCAAAACATCTGGAGGCTTTGTTGTCTATCACGTCGAGGCGACGGATGGAGTTGATACCATCTCTGCGTCAGGGACTGTTGCCTACGGGATTGTGAACAAAGCTGCGGCTTACACTGCTGTAACTAGCGTCATCGGGACGGAGGCTCAGGCGAAAAGTGATGTGACTGATACGATTGTGAACACCTTTGCTTTCTCTTCGAATGCGCTTCAGATCACGTCAACGATTACCGGAATGACGCCAACGACGTTTCGAGTTACGTACGTGGTCGTATCGAACGGTCAGGAAGCGATTGTGCTTCCATAAAGGATTTTTCTTGTCTCTTAAACTCTGGAGGATGGGATGATTAAGGGGAAAACGATTGCTGTGCCAAGTCTGGCTCTTTATCCTGAGTTCATCGGCATTCCGGACTCGGCTGGGATGATTCAGTGGGTTCGGGTAAATGAAGCGTTGAAGAAGCCGGAGAACGCGCAGACACCAGCCCGATTCTTACGAGAAGCGGCTGAGTCCGGGACTAGCGATAGCAGGGATAAGGTCAAGCTGAAGCGTCGGCTTGTCAAGAGATTGCTGAAGCTCGAAAAGGCGACGATTCGTCTTTTGTCAGGTGAGCCTGCTCCAGGGGAGACGCTTGAAGACTTGAAGAAGCGGTGCGCGACTCTCGATGTCGATATGGAAGAGCATAGGTTGCTCTTGGAGCGCGCCCTGGATTACATGAAGACTCGGAGTAATCAGGAGTACATGCTTGACCTGATCGATGAGACGCTCGATGCCGTTGAAAAGGCTGCCGAAGTTGAATTCGAAAAGCCATAGGAGCTTGTCGTGGATAGTCAGATCGTCGGATCACCCGTCATCAAGGACATGAAAATTCGCCGACCGCGGGATACCGCGATGGCGGCGATTTTTCAGGAAATCCTGAATGCCGTTGCCTGGCTGAAGCAGACGGCTGACGAGGGCGGATTGGCAAATCCAGGAATCAGAGTCGTTCCGACAAACCCTGTCAGTAACAAAGTCTCCGTTATGGCAGGGGAGTTCCTGTCCCCTGATGGAGAGGAGTTTAGGTCCGTTGTCGGGAACGACTCTCCTGCGTTCGATCCGGTGCTGGTCGGATCGAGAGTGGACCTGATCGGCATCAATTCAAACTCGACTATCGTGATTGTCAAGGGTGAGGAAGCTCCTGTTCCAGTAGCTCCTGACTACCCGTCTGATCTGGTCCTGCTGGCTGAAGTGACAGTCACCGAGCTTGAAACGGTTGTCATTACGTCTCTGGACATTCACGATCTTCGGCTCATGCTGAAGCCGAACTCACGCCGATTCAAGTCCGGGGTTGTTCCGACCGGGGTAATCGACGGAGTTAACAAGGCGTTCACTTTGCCGAACGTCCCGGTCGTCAGTTCGAGCACGCTTGCCCTGAACGGATTGGTGTTATCAAGAGATTCTCACTACACACTTGTCGGGAATCTGATAACCTTGTCTGATGCTCCGCTTCCAGGGGATACTCTCGAAGCGGCGTACAGTTACTAGGCTGTCTGTAAAACTCTTAGAAATAATCGGGCCGTTCCTTCCTTCTTGCTGGGAGTTTTACTCATGGCTACCATGAAAATTCGCGGGTCAACTCAAATCGTTGGGCTGTCCGTCACCGCGGCTGAATTGGCTTCTGATTCAGTTACGACGCTGAAGATTGCTGCTTTGGCCGTTACTGAGGCCAAGATTGCTGCTCTGGCGGTCACTACGGCCAAGATTGCCGCCCTGGCCGTTACCAGTGCTGAGCTTGCAACGGGTTCCGTTATCACTGCCAAGATCGCTGCCGGTGCCGTCACTGCGACGGAGCTTGGAACAGATGCCGTCATCGAGGCGAAGATCCAAAACCTGGCCGTCACGTCCGGCAAATTGGCTGCAAGCGCAGTCATTGCCGGGAAGATCGCTGCCGGTGCAATCGTCGATGCCGATGTGAACGCCGCTGCTGCTATTGCCAGCACGAAGCTGGCTGCGTGGGCAGCCGACCGAAGCGCGGGCGGGTTCAAGCTCACGAATCTCGGCGCTCCGACTTCGGCTGGAGACGCCGCTACGAAAACGTACGTCGATGCCGTGAAAACCGGCCTTGACGTGAAGGATTCGGTCGTGGTCGCTACGACGGCGAACATTACCCTGTCGGGTGAGCAGACCATCGACGGCGTTCTTACGTCCACAAGCCGCGTCCTGGTCAAGGAACAGACTCTGCCTGCTCAAAATGGCATCTACGTCTCCGCTGCAGGTGCCTGGGCACGCTCCGCTGACGCTGACTCCGATGCCGAAGTCACAGGTGGAATGTACGTGTTTGTGACGCAAGGAACGACAAACGCTGACGCTGGCTTCGTTCTGACGGCCAACGATCCGATCACGGTCGGCACTACTGCCTTGACGTTCGCGCAGTTCAGCGGCGCTGGCCAGGTCGCTGCCGGGGCTGGTATGACGAAGACTGGCAACACGCTCGACGTGATTGCCGCCGATACGTCCATCACGGTCAACGCTGATTCCCTCCAGGTGAACCTGGCTGCCGGTGGCACTCTTGCAGTGTCGTCCGGTCTCAAGGTCGCTGATGGCGGGATCACGAACACGCAGGTCGGTGCCGGTGCGGCAATCGACTACTCGAAGCTGGACAGCACGGACTTCGTGGTTGGTGAGGCGTTCGCAGGTGACGGTGCCACGACCGTTTTCAACCTGGCCTCCACGCCCATTCTTGGTAAGGAGCGCCTGTTCCTGAACGGCGTTCGCCAGCGGTCCGGTGCTGGAAACGACTACACGATTTCCGGTGCAGCGATTACGATGGCCTCCGCCCCCGCGACCGGGGACACGTTGCTGGCCGACTACATCAAGTAAACCCCTGTGACGCCCTAAAGGCGTAGCACGGGACGCCAGGGGGACTGTACGCTCCCTGGCGTCCCTAAACCTTTTCTGACGCTATTGGAGGTGAACAGCTAACCGGATTTTACGGTTATGCAGACTGAGCCGGGTAGCGTGAAGCTGAACCTTGAAGGAAGAGGTTTCAAGCATATCCTGTCTTGGAAAGCGTACTCGTGGCTTGCAGACTGTTTCTGCAAGCCAAAACAAGCTGACCTTACAGGTCCGATGCTGGCACCGGGATCAAAACCCGGCATAGGCATTAGCAGAGGCGCGACTCCTCTGGGCGAATCGGCAGCTATAACTGGTCGTTGCCGTGGAGTGAACATCTCTCTGGAAGACGAAAGGCTTCCTTCTGAACTTGGGTAGGTTTTTCCGAGTTCGGTAAACCAGGTGAACCATGCCTTGGTGGGTTGAAGTACTCTCTGCTGCCGCTGCGGCTCTCGTAAGCGGCCTGCTGGCCGTTCTGGTGGCCTACCTTAACAATCTCAGGGCTAAGGCCAAGCTCGACACGACCTCGGCGCTGAAAAGCCAGGTCATGGAATCCCTGGCGCTTGTGGCAACGAACATTGCTAACAAGGAAATCCAGGAACTCAAGGCCGCCTCGGCTGATGGGAAGGTTTCTAAGGAGGAGTTGCACCTTCTCGGTCAGAAGGCTATCGAATCAGTCAAGGCTGAGTTCAAGCAAACCGGGATTGATGTGGCCAAGACGCTCGGTCCGTCCGTCCTGAATACGCTCCTGCGCCACGCAGTGGACAGGATCAATCAAGATCGTGCTCGATAGAAGATTGAGTCTAGTGATGCAATCAGTGAAATGGACGTCTTTTGATACAATATGTGGCTGAGTATCCTTAGTTTAGAGACCGAGGACTGGAGGATCGAACGATAAACTGAATGGATACAACACTGCTCTGAGATAAAATCCAAGCGAGTTGTTCAGAATCCCTTCTGGAGACACTTAGACATGGAACTAACCACGGAGCAGGTTATCGGGGTCGTCTCCTTTCTCGTCCTGGTTGCTGGCGGGCTGGTCACGGCTGTTCGGTATCTGTACGTTGTTCAGATCAAGAATCTTGAGCGTCAGATCTCGGAGTTGACGACTCGTCTGGAACAATACAAGGTGAGAAGTGCCTCGTTGGAGGTAGAATTGAAGGCCACCGTTGCCGAGAACGTCACGTCAGTCACGGATTTGACTAAAGCGGTGAGTCTGCTTTCCGAACTTAAAGGGAGAATAAAGTGCCCGAAGGAGCTTTATGATCGAATCTCCATCTTCCTTCACGACGTTGAACAGCAGTGAGACTGAACTATCCGAGCTTAGTCTTGTCGAATTGCTCGGTCGCCTTGAGAAGGCCCGAACGGAGCGGAAGCAGGCTGTGCAGCGGGCTATCGAGCAGTTAGAGCAGGACGGCGAAAATTCTGAGGAGAGTGATCCATGTTGAGTATGACGATGGCGGAAATGTGCGCTTTGAGTCTTGATGATCTCAGGGCGCTAGACAGGAAGGTAAAAGAAGAGCGTCAGACGGCAGTTCGAAAGGTTCTGGAATCCGTGCGGCGTGATTCCAACTTGGATATCCTGATCGTCGAGGACAACCCGGCAGATGCCCGCCTGGTCAAAGAAGTGTTCGAAGGGAATCGCGTTCCCGTCAACCTTCACATTGTGACTACGGCAGAGGCCGGTCTTGATTTTCTGCACGGCAACCCTCCGTATCAGCAAGCTCCGATTCCGGATATCATCCTGGTGGATTGGGTGCTGCCTGGGATGAGCGGGGCTGGGTTCATCCAAACCCTTCGTCGTGACGAGTACTTCCGCCACGTTCCTATCTGCGTGCTGACGGGACATGATCCGGAAACGCTTCCGGTGACGCCCGGAACTAGAATTCTCAAGAAACCGCTAGGAGCGGAACAAGTATTTAACCTCTCTGAAACTCTATAGGAGCGTTATGTTGAAGAAGCCAACTGTTGCCTCATCGGACACCGATACCCTTCCTACTTTTCCGTCTCATCGCCTGCTGACTGACAAAGCAGGCCGCTTTGCTGTTTTCGATGGAACGCAGGTCCTGCTGCTTCACCAATGGACGGAGACGTGGCCTGCCCCTGGTTACAGTCATCGGAAAGCGACGGATAGCGAGATCCGAGGCATGTGGCTGGTGACTGACCAGGTGCTGCTCTTGATGTACGAGTTCACGAAGATTGCGGTTGCCATACGACCTGTCGCTCAGAAGAAAGCGGCTCTTGAAAAGGAGATCAATGAGCTTGACGAAAAGGGCAGGGCGCTCCTGTTCGCTGTCGATGTGCTCAAGGAGCTTGCTCCGGCTCCAAAACCTGAGTCTGGACTAAAGCTGGTTAAGGAGAAAAAGGATGTCCCAGCGACTTAGTTGGTTTTTTGTCTCTTCGAAGTCAGTACGAGACTTTGTGATAGAGGGAAGGCCGGTGCGACCGGGAGCTTACGTCTACCACGCCTCCCTGGCCAGAAACTTTGAGTCGGTCGCGGAAACGATGTCACTAATTCCATCCTCAGATCCGAACTGGGGAGGATCGCTTGGGTCCGCTTCAGTTGGACGAGTCTACCTCGCCACTACGCAGTCTTGGGCTGAGTACTACGGAGAGATTCTCAAAAGAAACGCAGGAGAGCCAGGGGAGTTCTTGGCTATCCTGAAGGTCCCAACGCGCAGGGTGACTGGCTTTGTTTTGGACTCGAAAGATGAAGGATCGCTGTACACGACCAGCCCTGTTGATCTCTCGTCAGGAAGCTTCGTCTGGTCAGGAGAGATCTGGCGTCGATTCTCAAAGGAGATTGCTCTTGCAATCGCAGAGGGGGAATGGGATGATTACGTTGACGAGGAAACCGGAGAAGTGATAGAGGACTGACATGCCAACTCTTCAGCAATACGATTTCGATTCCGTTCTGGCTCGGATGACTGACCGGGTTCAGCAGAAGCTGGACGAGGCCGATCCGAATTTCCCGGCCTGGAGAGATGCTTTCGAGTCGTCAACGGGACGCGTCTTGATGGAAGCCCTGGCGGCGGGGATAGACCACTTTGGGTTTCTCCTGGAGCGCCGGGTCAGCGAGAACTACCTTAATACAGCGAGGCTGAGGCGATCCCGGCTGAACATTGCATCCATGCTGGGCTACAAGCCGGGGCGTCGTGAAGCAGCCACGGCTGCCTGCACGCTCACCTTTGAGTCAGCCGTCTCTGCGGCTCTTTCAGTCAGTGCAGGGGCCGTCCTGGACTCCACTCCGATCTTTTCGGTCTTTGGCAGCTACTCGATTCCGGTTGGAAACACGGCGATAGGGACCGGAAACGGAGTTCAGACCGTCTTCTCAGCGACGCTGGCGAAGTGCAAGGCAGGCTCGGTGTCTATCCTGAAGGCCGCTGTTGTCGTCGCAACGGACAATGGCCTGGGCGTCATCTCAGGAACGGGGGTGTCTGGAACCATCAACTACACGACCGGAGCAGTCTCCGTTACGTTCACTGTTGCCCCGGCGAACGGCCAGTTGGTCACGGCGACCTACAAGCAGACGTTCTCCTTCACAGCCTATCAGGGAGAGGTCAAGACCTACAATCTGGAAATCAGTGAGACGACCTCCTACGTCGAGCTTTCCGATACTTATGACCTGATCTCAGAGGCTCCTGTTGAAGTGATTGTCCTGACAGCGGATGAAAGTCAGTCGTTTGCTTACGTGAAGGCGACAAGTGGTCCTCAGAAGTACACGTCCGTCGATAGGGTCTACTTCCCACGGTACAGCTATGCTGACAAGCTTCGAATCTACTTCGGGGACGGGATGTTCGGTCGGAATCCGTTTCAGGACGGGACCAAGATCAAGGTTCGGTACATGACCACTGACGGCGCTTCCGGGAACACGGCAGCAGCCATCGAGACTGATTTCACGTCCGGCGCTCCGCTCGACGCTCTTCTGGCGCAGATGAACGCCGATCTTTACTCCGTGACTATCCCGAAAGTGACGAGCGGATTCGATGCCGAGCCGTCAGAGGACGTGGCGACGAATGCACCCCATTACTTCTCGACCGGACTGAAGGCCGTGACAAAAACGGACTACCAGTACTTACTTGAGGCGATGTCGAGCGTCTCGAAGGCGTCGGCTTGGGCAGAAGAGGATGTTAGTCCGCCGAATCTCCAGATGCGCAATACGGTGAAGTTCGCGGCTCTGGACCTTGATGGGAACGATCTCGATGAAGCTCTTGTTGAGGGAGAGGCGACGATTCTTGAGCATCCACCCCTGGCTGGGACGTTCCTGAAGCTCGAAGAGCCAGGACAGACCTTTGTGACGAAAGGCATCCTGGCAGGGGATACCGTCGTAATGCTTGGAAAGCCCTACGTCATTGCCTCGGTTCAAAATGAGACGACCTTGATTCTTGCCACCGGGCCTGCCTCCAAAATTGCCATCGCTGAGTTCTACTACGTCTCCCGTCTGAATCCGCGGCAGTCCGTCGCAGCTATCGCTGACCTTGTGACGAACTACCGCACGCTGACGGTCAGGCTGCTCTATGAGCCTGCTCAGATTTATGTCCTGAGCCTGACTGTCAGTTTCGTGGCCTCTCCAGGGTTCTCCGTTCCGACGCTTGTGACCGAGATCCAAAGCGCACTGACCACGAAGTTCCACAAGACCTACTTCAGCTTTGGCGTGAAGGTTGCCAAGTCTGAATTCTGGGAAGCAGTCATGGCCGTGGCGGGGGTCAAAAGTGCGACTATCGCCTGGTCGGTTAATGGAGTCGTGCAGAGTTCTGACTACTATGACTACCCAGGTCCGTTGGCGAAAAAGCAAATCGCTCGCCTGGACTCAGTAACCGTGACGGGAGCCTAACATGGTTGAAGGATCTGGAGTCCTGTTCGTAGCTGGCGAGAGCGTCCTGCTGCTGAGGCGGTCGGAAAAAGTCACGGAGCCGGGGACGTGGGGCGTGCCGGGCGGGACCAGGAAGTCAGACAAGGCTGGCGCTCCGATGGATCTCCTTGAGTCTGCTCTGGAGGAGTGTAAGGAGGAGCTTGGGACGTTTCCTGACTTCACGCTTCTGGGGCGGTCGCTGTCCGGCGAAGAGGGGACCGAGTACACGACTTTCATCGTCCGGGTTGAGAAGGAGTTTGAGCCGGTGTTGAATTGGGAGCACACCGAGTTTGCTTGGAGTGCTCCCAATTCAACGTCGGACTTCGAGTTGCATTTCGGAGTTCGCGAGGTACTGAGTGAGTTGGAATCAATCTTGAAAGGAGAACAAGACATGCCTGCCACTGAAAGTCAGTCTGACAAACCTCTCGCTGTCCGGAAGCTCGTAAGCGGGATCGACAAGTCCCTTAAGAGTCGGCCGGAGTATCCCAATCCTCGTGACGCAAGACGGCTTACGGACAGAAGGCGAGATCAGGCCAGGCGCGAGCTTGGTGGCAAGCCACACAGAGAGGTTGAGTCCGCTCGAACCCTTTCCGTGTCACCCCTTGGCTT
>ERZ1292629.2916-Hain-H43-01um-R1-2916-length-13781-cov-22_pt1 | contig 13781 bp, 10 predicted proteins | sample MGYA00564399_ERZ1292629 | MGnify/ENA primary metagenome ERZ1292629 (study PRJEB36523, sample SAMEA6512636) | groundwater metagenome | collected 2019-01-08 | study: AquaDiva: Metagenomics assemblies of 32 groundwater samples
TCATGAATCTTTGAATAAATACTTTGATGATAAAAAGATTAAGAACCCGACGCTGTCGCAAATCAGGCAGGCAGTGTTGGCAATAAGAAAATCAAAATTGGAAGACCCCGGTAGAATTCCAAATGCGGGATCATTTTTTAAAAATCCCATTGTCGAAAAAAGTCTTTTGGATAAATTAATGACCAAATATTCGGAAATTCCCAACTTCCCTTTTGAGAATAAATATAAACTCTACGCCGGTTGGTTTATTGAGAAGGCCGGTTGGAAAGGAAAGTCTTTCGGGAATGCGGGAGTGTCGGAAAAGAATGCCTTGGTTCTTACCAATCCTTATGGGAGGGCAAGTTTTAAAGAAGTTACCAAACTTTCTGAAATAATAATTAAAGATGTTTATGACAAATTCGGCATCAAACTCGAACCCGAAGTTCAATATATCAATAATACTAAAGTAGCAATTTTAGGCTATGGGCTCGAAGGGCAAGATGCCGAGAAGTATTTTAAGAACCTTGGGGAAGATATAACGATCTTAGATAAAAAGTTTGGTGAAACCTATCTGGATAATTTAAATAAATTTGACGTTATAGTTCGCTCCCCCGGAGTTTATAGATATCTTCCGGAAATTGTCAGAGCGGAAAAAGAAGGCGTTGAAATAACATCCGCCATAAAAATATTTTTTAATAAATGTCCGGCAAAGATAATCGGAGTCACCGGAACTAAAGGCAAAGGGACAACCTCCGCTTTAATTTATGAGGTTCTCAAAAAAGGCGGGAAAGATGTTTATTTGGTTGGCAATATCGGTAAACCCTACCTTGAAATACTTCCGAAATTAACTTCCAGCTCTTGGGTTGTAATGGAAATGTCCTCTTTTCAGCTTATTGATGTGGATGTTAGCCCTTTTGTTGCGGTAGTTTTAAATATTACTTTGGATCATATGGATTGGCATAAAAATAGAGCCGAATACGTAAATGCCAAGAGAAATATAGTCAGGCATCAGTCGGCATCCGATTGGGCCGTACTTAATGAGGAATATAAGGCATCAAAGAGTTTTTCGGATATTACCAGAGCGAAAGTAAACTTTTTTTCTAAAAAACTTTTGGAACCAAAATATAAAAAGAACTTACTCTTAAGAGGCGAGCATAATTTGGAAAATATCGCCGCCGCGGTTGCGGTTGCCAAGATATTAAAAATCGGTGATAAAACTATCCTCGAGGTTTTGACCAATTTCCCCGGGCTTGAACACAGGCTTGAGTTGGTTGGAGAAATAAATGAAGTTAAATTCTATAACGACTCTTTTGCAACAGGGCCCCAACCCACAATTGCCGCGATTAAATCTTTTAGCGAGCCAATCACAGTTATTTTGGGGGGTTCAGAGAAAGGTTTGGATTATAAAGAGTTGGGAAGGGAGATAGTTAAAGCTAAAAATATTAAGAAGTCCATCATAATTGGAGAGATAGGCAATAAAATAATTGTGGCTTTAAAAAAAGCTAAATATCAGGGATCGATTATTAATTTGAAGACAAGTCCGATGCAAAAAATAGTCGAAAACGCTTACAGAAATACACCCAGAGGTGGTGTTGTTCTTCTTTCCCCTGCAGCAGCAAGTTTCGATATGTTTGCCAATTACAAAGATAGAGGCAACCAATTTAAGGAAGCTGTCCAAAATTTGAAATGAAAAAAAGGCTAAGGGTAATGGTTCTTATGGGAGGGAAATCTCCGGAATATGAGGTTTCGTTAATTTCTGGACGAGAGGTAGTTAAAAATCTCGATAAGGAAAAGTATAGGGTTTCTTCACTGGTTATTCCTAAGAACGGAGGACAGGTTCAAGTGGATCCTAAAAAAACTGATGTTGTTTTTATTGCCATGCATGGGCCTTTTGGTGAGGATGGCACTGTTCAGGGAATGCTGGAGATGATGGGGGTTAAATACACCGGTTCGGGAGTTTTGGCCAGTGCTCTGGGAATGGATAAGATTATGTTTAGAAAAGTAATGCAGGTTGAAAATATTCCGTCACCGAAATATGTTGCAATCCACAAGAACCAAGGGACGGCCGAGATTGTAAAAGTACTTGGAAAACCGTTATATTTTGTCAAACCATTTGCTCAGGGTTCGTCTGTGGGAACCACAATAGTAGAGCAAAAGAAAAATTTGATCAAGGCACTGAATAAAGCCTTTAAATATGGGGATACGGTAATTGTCGAAGAATATATTAAAGGAACAGAGGTTACTTGCGCACTTTTTGGCAATGAAAATCCTCTAGCCCTACCGGTTATCGAAATAATTCCCAAAAATAAATATTTTGATTATGAGTCAAAATATGCTGAAGAAGGAACTCAGGAGATTGTGCCGGCCAGAATTTCAAAATCCATGACTAAAAAAGTTCAAAACCTGGCCATTAAAGTTTATAGGGCCATTGGCTGTAGAGGTTTTGCCCGAGTAGACTTTCTCTTAAGAGATAACAAAACCCCAGTTGTTTTGGAAGTTAATACAATTCCTGGACTAACTCCGATGTCTTTATTTCCGAAAGCAGCCAAAGCTGCGGGTATAAGTTATAACAAATTACTTGATAAAATAATAAAATATGCTATCGAAAAAGCTTAATCCAATCATACGTTGGTGGGTGACGCCCAAGTTACCTTATCGTGATATTTTTGAGCTTCCTCTTTTGAAGGATAAAAGTATTTCTGGAAAAATAATACACCTTACTTCCCAGTGGTTGATCCACCCATTTAAAAGAAGATTGGCTCGATGGTATCTAAGAATTCTACAAAAATTTACGGACATAAAAGTTATTGCGGTTACCGGAAGCTCTGGAAAAAGTACTACGGTGCAGATGATAGCTTCAATTTTAAAGCGATCTGCAAAAACATTAGCAACGCCTCCGAGCATAGATCCTGTATATAATGTTCCAAATACAATTTTAAAAACACAATATGGTACGAAATTTCTTATTTTGGAGTTTTCAGTAGAATATCCGGGTGAAATGGATTTTTATCTATGGTTAGCCAAGCCTGATATTGGGGTAATTACCAATATTTTTGTCACCCACACAGAATTTTTTGGAAGTATTGATGGAGTTTTTAAAGAGAAAAGTAAATTAGTCCTAAATTTAGATAAAAATTCCTTTGCGGTTTTAAATAAGGGGGATTTTAGGTTAAGAAAATTAACCCAAAGCTTAAAAGCCAAAGTTGTTTGGTTTGGTTCAAAAGGTGACCCTTTAAAACAAAATTCCCAAGCCGCTGAAACGGTTGCCGGATGTTTAAATGTTTCTTCAGCGAAGATAGTTGAAGGCATAAAAAATTATGAAAAACCAAAACACCGCTTAGATATTATTCACCATAATTCGGGGGCGGTTGTTCTTGATGACAGTTATAACAGTAATCCTCAGGCAATGCTAGCTACCTTAAAAGTTTTTGATAAACTGGCCGGTAAAAATCCTAAGGTGGCTGTGTTGGGTGACATGCTAGAGTTGGGAAAGCTCGAGGAAGAAAGCCATAGGCTTGTTGGCCGTGAGGTTGCGAGGTTAAATTTTGATTTAGTCATAGGGGTTGGTAAAGCAATTAAGTTTTTACTTAGTGAGATAGATAAAAATTCCCCAAAAACAAAGGTAATTTTTCTTTCAAATGTAGATGAAGTTTATGGACGGTTTAAATCATTTCTAAGACCGAAGGTCTATGTACTTATTAAGGGATCGCGGTCAATAGGTTTGGACAAATTGGCGGATGCCTTGTCTGCTGATTGACGTCCAAGTATAATAGTTCTTACCGCTTTATGAATACACCGAATTTTTTCACCCTTGCCCTGGGTCTTGTAATCTTTTCTTTTCTTATTACCTCACTTTTGGTTGTTCCTTTTATAAATCTTCTCTACAAACTCCGCATGACAAGAAAAAAAGAAGCTCCCAAGGAAGGACGGGTTCCCCTTTTTGACAAACTGCACGACAGGAAAGCCGGAACTCCTGTCGGGGGCGGGATTTTAATAATTGCGATAGTCAGCATCCTTTTTGCCGTTTTGTTTCCGCTCGCGTCCCGTTTGGGAGTATTTATCCATTCCGCCTACGCCCTAAAAGGTGAGATAAACGTAATATTTTTTACATTCATATCTTTTGGTCTATTGGGGATGCTTGACGATCTGATTAAAACATTCGGAAAACCAAATAGAGGAATATTCGGCCTTACTTTCGGCCTTTCGAGGTGGCATAAATTTCTACTGCAATGGATCTTGGGGTTTATAGTCGGCTATCTGATTTACAGCAAATTGGGTGTACAGATTCTTCATATTCCGATGATTGGTAAAACATTAAATTTGGGAATTTGGTTTATACCTTTTTCCGCTTTTGTTATAGTTACTTTTGTCAATGCTTTTAATATCACGGACGGCTTGGATGGTTTGGCGTCGGGTTTACTTTTAATTTGTCTTTTGGCGTTTGGCATAATTGCAGCGGGGAATTTGGATACTCCGCTTTCGATATTTATCACCCTTTGGTGGGGATCGTTGATGGCTTTTATCTACTTCAATGTATGGCCGGCTAGAATATTTTTGGGAGACGCGGGAGCAATGTCTTTTGGAGCCATGCTGGCCGTAATTGGTCTGTTGACGGGGAGTATTGTTGCGCTTTTTGTAATCGGTGGCATATTTTTGATGGAAATCTCTTCATCCGCTATTCAAATATTAGGCTGGAAGATATTAAAAAAACCGATATTTCCCTTAGCACCGATACACCACTCTTTTCTTGCAATAGGATGGGAAGAGCCCAAGATCGTGACGCGCGCGTGGCTGGCAGGGATAATGCTTGCAATCTTCGGTTTGTGGTTAGCCACAATATAACCATGATTAGAACTAAACTTTCTGGTCATCAGCTTCAGAGCAAGGGCGCCCGATTGCGAGAGAACGATAAACATACCGAAGCCCTACGTTATCTGACTTTGGCTCTGGTCGTGTATCAAAAGGAGAAGAAATATCGAGGAATAGTGGATACCCTAAAGGATCGCTGTCTAACCTGGAAACATCTTTTTCTCTTAACCAAGGATAGGGTCTATGCCATTTTGGCCCAGAAAGACGCAGAAGCCATGCTGGAAATTTCTGAGAAATATGAACTTGAAGATAAATTTCACACTTCTTATTTTCGATTGGGAGAGGTAGCCATGCTTTTTGAAAATTATTTACCCGCAGTTAAATATTACCAAAAAGCCATAAAGTATTATGCAGGACCACTTGCCGAAAAAGGTGATTACAGGTATCACCTAGGAGAGGCTCTTTACCGAAATGGACAAAAAGAAAAAGGGAAGGCGACTATGTTAGCTGGTTTAAGGGAGATTCAGAAAGGGGTAAACGAAGTAAATCCGTTTTTGATACACGTTTGGGAATCGGGGTGTTATTTACGTTTGGCCGATTTACTCAAGGACGATGAACCGAATGAAGCGAGAAAATATTTAGAGTTGGCAAGAGAAATTGCCAATAAAGACCCTGAACTGGTTATTCGCAGAAGACAAATTGAAGAATTGGCAAAGAGTTTTATAAAGTAATCCATTTTTAATCTTTGGCTGGCTACAATATAGCTTCTTATTTATCGTTAAGATAGATTATAATTAGTCTGTGCGAAAGGTAAGACTTGTCAGTCAAAAGGCATCCATTGATAGAGGGCTTCTTGCAGTTGTGCTGATGCTGTCGTTTATCGGTTTGGTGGCCGTAGCCGATGCTTCGGCACCACAAGCTTTAAATGTGTTTTCTGACAAGTTTTATTTTATTAAACAACAACTTGTATGGGTGGCTTTAGGTATGATTGTTTTGTTTGCAGCCGCTACCGTCAATTACAAATTTTGGGCAAAAATTGCCACCCCCATTTTTGTTATTAGTATTATTTTGCTAATTTTGGTTTTGATACCCGGAATAGGAGTAAGGGTATTGGGGGCAAGAAGATGGATAAACCTCGGCTCTTTCGTTTTTCAACCTTCCGAGTTGATTAAATTTTCTTTGGCGCTGTTTATCGCAAAGCTTGTAACCTCTAAAAAGCAGTCAATGTATTATTTCGCTCCATTAGTTTTAGTGGCCCTGCTAATTATGTTGGAACCCGATTTGGGAACGACTTTGATTGTGGCAACGGCCTCAATGGCTCAAATATTTGTGTCGAATTTGGGTATTTGGCACTTTTTAGTGGCTACGTTAGGAGGAGGACTTTCTGTATTTTTACTCATTATTACCTCGGATTATAGAAGGCAAAGGCTTTTGACATTTTTTGAAACTACGTCCGATCCTTTGGGTAGAAGTTACCACATAAGACAAATCCTGCTTGCTTTAGGTTCCGGGGGCTTTTTCGGTATAGGCTTGGGCCAATCACGGCAAAAATATCTCTTTTTGCCTGAAGCCGCGACGGATTCGATCTTTGCCGTTATTGCGGAGGAGATGGGTTTTTTGGGTGCGTTGGTGATAGTATTGTTATTTGTATTTTTTATTTATAAATGTTTTAGAATAATTAAATCCGCTCCTGACGATTTTTCAAAAATACTTGCATTGGGTTTAACGGTTTGGATCGGGGGGCAGGCGATTCTTAACATGGGTTCGGTAGTAGCGTTAGTTCCTTTAACGGGCATTCCTTTACCGTTTGTCTCTTATGGAGGTTCAAGTTTGGTCATGGTACTTTGCGCAACTGGTATACTTTTAAATATCTCCAAATATGCAAAGAAATAAAATAACAATTGTTCTTTGCGGGGGGCATGCGGCCACGACGGCTCTTGCAACGATTGAAGAACTTATAAGAAGAAAGAAAGATGCCGAATGGAATTTGATATGGATAGGTTCTAAAAAAGCCATTGAGGGGGGAAGAACTTTATCTTTGGAGTCACAGATATTTGATAAAGTGGGCGTGAAATCATACTCGATAATTTCGGGAAGGTTGCAGAGGAAATTTACTCCATGGACAATTCCTTCTCTTGTTAAAGTTCCATTCGGTTTATTAAATGCGTTTTTTTTGATTTTGAAGATAAGACCAAAAGTTGTAGTTTCCTTTGGTGGCCACGCGGCAGTTCCCGTCGTTGTTGCCTCGTGGCTTTTAAGAGTTCCCGTTATTCTTCATGAGCAAACCACAACGATAGGTCTTGCCAATAAGCTGTCTCTACCTTTTGCTGACAAAATATGTCTGGGACGGGAAGAAAGCAGGAAATATTGCCATAAAAAGAATTGTATTTTGGTAGGAAATCCCATTATGACCCAGATTGCAGAAATTGAAACGAAAGAAAAGATAGGGAATCCCCCTACGATATTTATTACCCTAGGTTCAAGGAGTTCCCAAAAAATAAACAAGGTTGTCTACGGGATATTGGGTCGGTTGCTGGAAAAATACAGGGTAATCCACATAACGGGAGAAGCAGATTTTGAAAAATTTCAAAAAAGAAAAGGTTCTTTTAAAGGTGAACGTTTTGTAAGATACGAAGTTTATCCGAGCGTTGATCCTATGCAGATTGACGGATTGTATAAAGAAGCCGATATTGTTATAGCAAGGGCCGGAGCAAATACAGTTTCTGAGATAATTGCGATACGAAGACCCTCGATTTTAATTCCAATTCCCTGGTCTTACCTTGAGGAACAGAAAAATAACGCTTTGGTTGCAAAAAAAATAGGCATTGCCAGAATTTTGGAACAGAAAAATTTATCGGGCACAACGTTGTTGTCGGAGATTGACATTTTGATTAAAGATTGGACCGCCATGATAGAAAGATCAAAAGGAAGCGGCACACCGGACAGGAAAGGTTCACAAAGATTGGTTGATCAAATAATTCCCTATATTACTTGAAGTATTTAAAGATCGGCATAACCCTGTTGTTTATTATAGTTATTGTGCTGTTCGTGTTGTTGGTTCCCCGTATGTTGGTAATAAAAAATATCATCTGTATTAATCAATATGGATCTTGCCAGGAAACGCTTAACCTAAAACTGGAAAATCTTAAAGGAAAAAGTTTAGAAGAGGTCAAACAAGAAGTTTCCGCAATAATGAGGCAAGACCTATTTGTAAAAGAATATGTGTTAAGATATGAAATTCCGGACAGGGTAGTAATAAATACCATTTCCAAAAAGGCAAAGTTTGTTTTGAAGAGTATTGATAAAGATAAATTGGCACTTGTTGATCAGGACGGATTGGTTTTGGGTTTAAGGGAAAATTCCACTCTCCCAAAGGTATTTATTTCGGCTGATTATGCCACGGTAGGGGAAAAAGTGAGTAAAAGAGAGTTGTTTGCCTTAAACCTCGTTTCCGATTTGTATTATTTCTACCAGGTCAAAGAAGGAGATATGTTTGAAGACCGTCTGGAAATATATTTAAGCGACGGCGTAAAAGTAATTTTTCCTTTAGAAGGGGACAGAAACGTTATGTTGGGAGGTTTGAAAGTTATACTTTCCAGATTGAATCAGGACGTCAAAGATTCTAGAATTAAAAAAGTAAGCGAAATAGACTTGCGTTTTAAAAACCCGGTATTAAAATGAGGTCTGGCTGGATATGAATAAAACAAAAATCATAGCAGGGATAGAGTTGGGTTCGTCAAAAATAAGTACGCTAGTGGCTCAAATTGCTTCGGATCAGGTTACTTTTGAAAATTCGATAAATATTGTCGGAGCCGCATCATCCGTGTCCAAGGGAATTAAAAAAGGCCAAATAGTGAATATTGAAGAAGCCACCGATGCGACCATCTCCTCGGTTGAAGCAGCGGAGAGAATGGCGGGATACAATTTGGATAAGGCCTATATTTCCATCGGAGGTGCCCATATTAATTCCCAAAATTCCCACGGAGTTGTAGCCGTATCGGACCCCAATGGAGAAATTTCTCAGGATGATGTTTCCCGGGTTATCGATGCTGCTTCTGCAATTTCCCTTCCCCAATCTCGGGAGATAATTCATATATTACCGCGGGATTACGTAGTCGACGGTGAAGCGGGAGCAAAAGATCCTTTGGGTATGAGTGGAATCAGATTGGAAGTTGATACTCACATTGTTACCGCCTCCAGCGCTGTTGTAAAAAATATCAGAAAGGTGATAGATGAGGTCGGTATCGAAATTGAGGGATTGGTTTATTCCGGTCTTGCCGCGTCAGAAGCAGTACTTTCCGAAACGGAAAAGGAATTGGGATGTGTACTGATTGACGTCGGAGGAGGGACTACTTCAATCGCCGTGTTCGTTGAAGGATCACTTTCATATTCGTCGGTTATCCCGATCGGGGCTAAGAATGTTACAAATGACCTGGCAATTGGCTTAAGAGTATCGCTGGAAAGTTCAGAGAAGATTAAAATTATGCTTTCCGACGTTGGGAAGTCGAAAAAAGACGATAGTGACGAAGTGGATCTTTCCGTCCTTGACCTTCCTGATGTAAAAAAGATATCAAAGAAAACGCTGGTTGAGGGAATAATAAAACCCAGATTAAACGAAATATTCAGCATAGTCAGATTAGAGCTTGAAAGAGAGGGATTAAGTGGAAGGATTCCGTCGGGAGCAATAATTACGGGAGGGGGTGCCGAGACGGCAGGATGCCTCGAGTCGGCAAAAAGAACATTATCTTTACCCATTAGGATAGGGAAGCCTCAGGGAGTGGGAGGTCTGATAGACGATATTATGACGCCTGCCTACGCGACAGGAACCGGTCTTATTATATATGGAGCCCATAGTCTATCGAATGAGCCCTTGACAAGTTTTACAAAAAAGTTGAAACTACCGACAAAAGGAATTGCGGGGAAGATCGTTAATATTATTAAAGATCTTCTGCCCTAGTATTTTATTAAATTGCTTGCCTTTTGCTTCTGCCCAAGATACAATCCTGCTACAACAAAAATATGGCATTGGTTAAACCTGATTCGGCTAGAATTGCGAAGATTAAAGTAATTGGAATTGGTGGTGGTGGAGGAAACGCCGTTTCTTCGATGATAGAGACGGATAACATTAATGGTGTTGAGTTTGTGGTAATGAACACCGATGCCCAAGTACTTCTTGCCAATAAAGCTCCGACCAAGCTTCAGATAGGGGAGAAGATAACAAAAGGGTTGGGAGTCGGGGGGGATCAGGAAATAGGTCAACAGGCTGCGGAAGAATCCACCGAGAAAATAAAAGAACTTTTGGTTGATACCGATATGGTATTTATTACCGCCGGTATGGGGGGGGGAACGGGGACGGGTGCTTCATCTGTTATAGCCAAATTGGCAAAAGAAGCGGGAGCTTTGACGGTAGGGATCGTAACAAAACCCTTTGCCTTTGAAGGAACAAGGAGAATGGTTGTCGCCGAGGAAGGAACCGAGAAATTAAGAGAGGTTGTGGACACTCTTATAGTTATTCCCAACCAGAGGCTTATGGACGTAATCGACAGAAAAATGACTTTACTGGAAGCTTTTAAAGTTGTCGATTCGGTTTTGGCTCAGGCAGTTGGAGGGATATCCGATATTATTACAAACCCCGGTCTTGTCAATGTCGATTTTGCGGACGTAAAGACGATAATGGCAGATGCGGGAACGGCGCTTTTGGGAATAGGGACCGGAGTCGGGGAAAACAGAGCGCAAATGGCAGCTCGAGCAGCAATTTCCTCTCCGCTTTTGGATCTTTCTATAGAAGGAGCGAGGGGAGTTTTGTTTAACATCGCCGGTGGAAGCGATATGACAATGTTTGAAGTTGATGAAGCCGCAAAAATTATTTCCTCGGCAGCCGATCCTGACGCAAATATTATTTTCGGGGCAGTAGTAAAGAGCGATTTGACGGACCAATTGAGAATTACCGTTATCGCAACGGGATTCGATGAAACCAGGGCAAGAATTGCACAGATATCAAGAACCCAGCCGGCTAAACCGATTGTTCAAGGGGTTGTAAGCGAAGGAATAACAAGACAGTATGACGAAGACAGCGGTGAAGAAGAAATAAACACAAACGGGGATGATGCAAAAAAACAAGAGAGAGATGAAGACGTATTTGGAGAGAAATTCGAAATCCCGGCTTTCTTGAGAAAAATCCACTAAATATGGTCGAAGGATTTACCGAAATCAGAATAAAAGATATTTATAATGACGGCGATACTGTTCATGGGAGACTTTTGTATATAATAGGTTGTGAAGTAGGGAATCCGAAATTGAAAAGTAAGGGGTTAAAATTTTTATGCCGTGGTTTGATTGGACAAAATCCTATACCTGAAGATTTAAAGAAAGTAATTCAAGAGGATAAGGAAGAGCTTTCTCAAATGGATAAGTTTTATGCGAAGCTTGAAAAGCGTTTAGAAATGAGGCGTCGGGGGAAGGAAAGAGATTAACAAAGGACCACTTCTATAGTAGAATTGCTTCAGTATGGCAAAAAGCAAAAAAGCTCAATATTTTAATCCGGTTGATCCAAAAGCTGTTTTTTCCAAACTTGAGGAGGAAACACTGGATTTTTGGAAGAGAGATAAAATATTTGAAAAGTCGGTAAACTCCCGTCCTGAAAATAAACAATGGACTTTCCTGGACGGACCGCCTTTTGTAACGGGACTGCCTCATTACGGAACGCTTTTGTCTTCAATTCCCAAGGATGTTTTCGGAAGATATTGGACAATGAAGGGCTATCGAGTAAGAAGAGTTTGGGGATGGGACGGACACGGCCTTCCGATTGAAAATAAAGTGGAAAATAAATTGAAAATTGAGCGAAAAAAAGATATTGAAGACATTATCGGGGTAGAAAAATTTATAAAGGAATGTCTGGGGTATGTTAAAGAAGTTTCGGCCGAGTGGGAATGGTATGTCGACCATATCGGCCGTTGGGTCGATTTTAAAAACGCTTACAAAACCTGGGATCTTCCATATATGGAATCGGTTATGTGGGTATTTAAGCAAATGTACGAAAAAGGGTACATCTATAAAGGAACGCGCGTTTCTTTATATTGCCCGCACTGTGAAACTCCGATATCAAACTTCGAAGTGGCTATGGATAATGACTACAAGGAAGTAACCCAAAACGCTGCGACATATAAGTTTAGGCTAAAAGGAAGGTCCGATACATACTTTCTTGCCTGGTCAACAACTCCCTGGAATAAGATTGTGACAACAGCACTTGCCGTAAATCCGAAGCTCAAGTATGTCAAAGTTAAGGAAGGAAATGAGTATTTCATTTTAGCCAAATCAACTCTTGGAATATTAAAAGAAATAAAACACGAGATTGTGGAAGAATATTTGGGGAAGGATTTAATTGGAAAAGAGTATGTTCCCTTTTACGATTATTTTGAAATAGAAAAAGGTAAAAAGGCGTTTATTGTAATTTCCGGTGATTTTGTTACCTCCGACGAAGGGACGGGAATAGTGACAATAGCACCATATGGGGAAGAAGACCTGGACGTAATGAAAAAGGAAAACATACAGATAGTTCTTCATGTAAAGGACGACGGCCACTTAAAAGATGATGTTGGGAGTTGGGCAGGGAAATATTACTTAAGTGTAAACAAATTGGTAAATGAAGATTTGCTTTCAAGGAACCTTCTTTATAAGGAAGAAACACATACTCATACAATTCCTTATTGCTGGAGGTGCCATACCGAGCTTTTTTATAACCCGCAAAATGCATGGTTTGTTGATATCCAAAAACTCAAGCCCAAATTATTAAAAAACAACGAAAAGGTAAATTGGTATCCCCCGCATTTTAAAAAGGGTAGATTTTACAAAAGTGTCGTTGCTGCTCCCGATTGGTGCATTTCAAGAAGCCGCTATTGGGGTTCTCCCGTTCCCGTATGGGAATGCTCCTGCGGTGAGAATATTGTTCCGGGTTCTTTGAGAGAGTTGGAAAAACTTTCGGGTAAAAAGATAACCGATCTTCATAAACCCAAAATTGATGAGGTAACAATTAAATGTAAAAAGTGCGGAAGGCTGGCAAGGCGCGTTTCGGAAGTTTTGGACAGTTGGATAGAAGCAGGGTCGGCATCATTTGCGGAAAGACATTTTCCTTTCGAAAAAAATATTAAATTAGAAGATTTTTTCCCACCCGATTTTATTGTCGAATATACGGGTCAAATCAGAGCATGGTTTTACGTACTCCATGTTATTTCAACGGCGCTTTACGATAATATCGCTTTTAAAAATGTAGTTGTCACCGGAGTAATATTGGGAACCGATGGGAGAAAAATGAGTAAGAATTTCGGAAATTATCCGGACCCCAAAGAAATGCTGGAAAAATACGGAGGAGATGCATTGAGGTTGTATCTTATGGGTTCACCCGTCATGAATGGGGAAGATATTTTAATTTCGGAAGATCAGTATAAAGATCAGGTAAGGAGTCTGATGCTGACTCTTTGGAATGTATTTAACTTTTTTACAAGTTATGCAAATCTTGACAAGTGGTCTCCGGCAGCAGGAACTGAGTATAAAGTACAAAGTACTGATATTTTGGATAAGTGGATATTGGCAAGACTCAAGCAAACAATTAATTTGGTCACGGCAGGTTTGGAAAAATATGATTCGGTGTCTGCGGTAGCGGGAATAAAAAACTTTATCGGTAACGATCTTTCGCTTTGGTATATAAGGCGTTCCCGCGACAGGGTGGGTCCTGCAGCAGGTTCCTCGAAGGATAAAGAGGCTTTTTATAGTACCGCGTACCGGGTACTTTGTACCATATCCAAGTTGTTGGCCCCCCTGGCTCCTTTTTTGTCGGAGCTGATCTATAAAAACCTGACAAAAGAAGAGTCTGTCCATCTTGCTTTTTGGCCCGACTCCAGGCCACTAAATGACCAGGATACTGAACTTCTAAACGAGATGATTCTTGTTAGGAAGATTGTTGAAAAAGTTCACGCCGAAAGAAAAGAAAAAAGAAT
>ERZ1292629.2917-Hain-H43-01um-R1-2917-length-13775-cov-12_pt1 | contig 13775 bp, 10 predicted proteins | sample MGYA00564399_ERZ1292629 | MGnify/ENA primary metagenome ERZ1292629 (study PRJEB36523, sample SAMEA6512636) | groundwater metagenome | collected 2019-01-08 | study: AquaDiva: Metagenomics assemblies of 32 groundwater samples
ACGAAAGAAATGACATTGACGCATCTCATTGAAGAACTAAAGAAATAATGAAGAAATTTCCCGGCAGAGAAAAATTAAGACAATGGCTTTCGCACGATGTGGGCATTGATCTTGGAACCGCAAACACCCTTGTCTATATGCGAGGCCGGGGGATTGTTATCAATGAACCCTCTGTCGTGGCGGTGAATCATAAAACAGGACAGGTTGTGGCTGTTGGAACAGAAGCCAAAGCCATGCTCGGCCGCACTCCCGGACACATTCATGCCATCAAGCCCTTGGTTGACGGTGTAATTTCAGACTTTGAAACAACCGAAGAAATGATCAGTTATCTTTTGGGGAAAGCAACGCGCGGTTCCAGAAAACTTTTCGGACCGAGAGTGGTCGTGGGTGTGCCGTCTGGGATTACCAATGTAGAGATTCGCGCCGTTCGCGATGCCACACGAAACGCCGGCGCCGGCGAAGTGCATATTGTTCAAGAACCGATGGCTTCCGCCATTGGTATGCGGTTGCCCATCTACGAACCGATCGGCAATATGGTTATTGATATCGGCGGAGGGACAACCGATATTGCCGTCATTTCTCTGGGAGGAGTTGTTAATTCCAAAAATTTAAGAATTGCCGGCGACAAATTTAATGACGATATTATCTTATATGTCCGCAACCAGTTTAAAATTCTTATTGGAGAGAAAACGGCGGAATTTGTGAAAATTACCATTGGTTCCGTAATGCCGAGCCACGCACCTCTTGAGGCGTCGGTGAAAGGTCGCGATTTAGTTACCGGCTTGCCGAAGGAGGTCATTCTCACCGACACGGATATCCGCGAGGCCTTGGCGCAGTCCATTGAAAGTTTGTTAGAAGCAACTAGGGAAGTGCTGGAAACCACTCCGCCTGAAATTTTGAGCGATGTCATGATGAGAGGCATGCATCTTTCGGGCGGTGGGGCGCTCGTTAAGGGCCTGCCCGAGCTTCTTCAAAGCGAACTTAATTTGCCCGTCCATGTTGCTTCTGACCCTTTGACGGCCGTGGCGCGTGGGACAGGCATTATTTTGGAGAATCTTGAGCATTTCAGGGATATTTTATTAGAAAATGAAGACGAATTACCACCCAAGAAGTAAAACAAAATATCTTAAAATCCAGAAAGCTCTCCTTGCTCTGGCGGTTTTTCTCGTCGTCGCTCTTTTCTTTTCATCAATTCATTTTCCTCTAGCTTCATTTTTTGAGCCTATATGGAAAAGCGAGAGCGCAGTTTCGCAGTCTCTTAGAAATACCGTTTCAATTCTTCGTTCCAAGACAGAATTAATTCGCGCGAATAGGGAGCTGGAAGAAAAAATCCGCTCGTATGAAATAGAGCAAATCACTTTTGCAAACTGGCAAGAAAGAGAACAGGAACTACTCACGCTTCTCGAAAGACAAAAAGAGAATCCGGGTGTGGCAGCAGCAGTTCTCACGCATCCTTCGCAAAACCCTTACGATATGCTTTTGGTTGATGTTGGCTCCAATCAAAGAGTCCGTCATGGCGACAAGGCAAAATTGCCGGAAGGGCCATTGCTCGGCGCAGTCACAGAAGTTTTCGCTAATACAGCGAAAGTCAGACTGTTTTCCTCGGTAGGAGAACGGACAAATGCCGTGCTGGAGAGAGGGAGTGTTCCTGTGAAAATTATTGGAAACGGCGGAGGAACATTCAAGCTTTCCTTGCCCCGCGATGTGGCCGTTGAAATAGGAGATAAAATTTTCTCGCCGGGTTTAAAACCGCGTCTTGTGGCAGTGGTCGGCGATATTTCCATGAAGCCAACCGACTCTCTTAAAGAAGTTCTCCTCAAAAGTCCCGCCAATATTTTTAGTTTAAGGTTTATTATTCTCTCGCAATAATGCTCCGTCCGCTCTCCACTTTAGTTGTGTTATTCGCAATAGTTTTTCTCCCTTATTGGATTTACGCGCCCTTGCTTTTTTTAGCCCTCCTCTATTTCTCATTTTATGGAGAGGGGATTGCTCTGGGTTTTGTCATTGACCTTTTATACGGCTCTTCAGCACCACAAGGTCTTTTCTCGTTTCCATTTGCCATCGGCGCGCTTCTGATATTTTTTATTTCCTTGGCTGTTAGAGATAGATTCAGGATTCATGCTTAAAAGATTTTTCCGCCATTTAAAAGGAAAGTTGAAAAAAAGGAACTACGAGGATATTAATCCTGAAGATATTTTTCTTGATTCCGCCAACTTACCTGGCTACGACGAATATGCCCTGGAAGGCCGGCTTGAAAAACCTGTCGGGGAAACGACCTTTCTTCTGGTTCGAATGGTCATTGTCGTTCTTATTTTTTCGCTAGCCGCCAAGCTCTTAATGTTGCAGGGTTGGCAAGGTTCCATTTACGCAGAGATATCAGAAAATAATCGCTTAGAGCATACGACAATTTTTGCCAATCGAGGAATTATTTATGACCGTAACCTTCTGGAACTTGCCACCAATGCCGTCAAGGAAAATGAGAACAGTTTCGCTGCCCGTGTCTATACGCCCATTGAAGGGCTGGCGCACGTTGTTGGTTATCTCAAATATCCGTCCAAGGACTCTAAGGGCGTTTATTATGATGAAAATTATCACGGACGCGACGGAGTTGAGAGGATTTATGAAGAACGGCTTGCCGGACAGAATGGCATCAAGCTGACGGAAACAGATGTCAAAGGTAGCATCACTTCCGAGAGCGTGATGAAACAGCCCATTGACGGACGCCCCTTGGTCCTTTCTTTAGATGTCCGCGTTACCGAAGTTCTCCACAAATCAATTGCTTCCCTTGCTCGCACCAGCGATTTTGTCGGTGGGGCCGGAATAATCATGAATGTTTTGAGTGGAGAAGTTCTGGCCCTCACAAGTTTTCCAGAGTATGACTCAAACCTCTTAACTTCTGGAGGCGACAATGAGGCGATTGGTTCTCTCCTTGAAAGCGACAGAAAGCCTTTTTTGAACAGAGTCATCGGTGGTCTTTATGCTCCCGGCTCAATCGTTAAACCTCTTATCGCTCTTGGCGCGCTTAATGAAGGTATTATTTCTCCCGAGAAAGAAATTTTTTCTTCAGGATCTATCGTTGTACCAAATCCCTACGATCCAGATAAGCCGTCAATTTTTCTTGATTGGAAAGCCCACGGTTGGACAGCTATGAAAGAAGCCATCGCTGTTTCTTCCGACACTTATTTTTATGCTGTCGGCGGGGGATATGGCGACCAAAAAGGGCTCGGCATAGAAAATATTGATAAATACTTGAGACTCTTTGGTTTTGAAGAAGAAACTGGCATCGCGCTTCTCGGAGAAGTAAACGGAGTAGTGCCTACTCCTGAATGGAAGAAAGAAAAATTTGACGGCGATATTTGGCGCCTCGGCGATACATATATCACCTCCATCGGACAATATGGTACGCAGCTGACTCCTATGGAAGCGGTAAGATTTGTCGCCGCAATTGCCAACGGCGGAAAGATTCTTCGTCCGACAATCCTCGCCGGTAAATATACCGAAGAAAAAGAAACGGATTCGGTGGAAAGAATTATTGACCTCGTACCCCAGAGTTGGGAAATTGTGCGGGCGGGGATGAGAGAAGCGGTGACTTATGGAAGCGCCACTGGATTGAATGTTCCTTATGTTGAAGTGGCCGCCAAAACCGGTACGGCTGAAATCGGTTCGGCTAAGAAATATGTTCATTCGTGGTCAATTGGGTTCTTTCCTTACAGAAATCCTCGCTACGCTTTTGCCGTTATTATGGAAAAAGGTCCAAGTTCCAACGGCATTGGCGCTACCAGCGTCATGAGGCAAGTGATGGATTGGATGAATGTTTATGCTCCCGAATATTTTGAGTAATTGCTTTTTTGGTGGTAGTGGAGTAACATATCTCGCATTAATTGCCTATGAATTCACCTCAAGAGTATCTGACAAAAGAGAAGCATGACGAGCTCCAGAAGGAGCTCTCATTTCTTAAATCCACTAAACGCAAAGAAATTGCGGAAGGTCTTGAGTATGCCAAGTCGCTCGGTGATTTATCTGAAAATCAGGAATATCAGGAGGCGCGTGACGCTCAAGCTCTGGTTGAAGACCGCATCAATCGTCTAGAAGCGATGCTCAAATCAGCCGTCATTGTTTCGGCTGTGGGAACGGGTGCGGTGGCCGTTGGCTCGGCTGTCACTCTTGAGAGAGTGAGTGACCATGTGCATCGCTCTTTTACGATTGTTGGTTCGGAAGAAACAGATGCTCTTTCTGGCAAAATTTCTCTCAAGTCTCCGTTGGGCAGTGCGATTATGGGCAAAAAGAAAGGGGAGACGTTCTCCTTTGAGTCTCCAAGTGGTATGATGTCGTATAAGATTATCGACATCAAGTAATGTCATCTTTAGAAGAAATTCGCACAGCGCGTCTTGAAAAACTCAAACTCCTTGAGGAGAAGGGAGTTGATCCTTTTCCAGTTGAGTCAAGGCAGGATGTCACCATAAGCGAAGCAAAAGAAAGTTTTGACCAGCTTTCCTCTTCAGAAAAAACAAGTTTTATGGTCGGAAGGATTCTGGCCATTAGGGAGCAAGGCAAGATAATTTTTCTTACCTTCAGCGATGGCACGGGAAATTTCCAAGCCCTTCTCAAATCTGGCGATCCGTTGCCAGAAGAAGATTTTGAACTCTTCAGGAAAGCATTTGATATCGGAGATTTTTTGGAACTCAAAGGCACTTTTTTTCTGACACAGAAAGGAGAAAAAACAATTCTTGTTGAAAGTTTGCGCATGCTCGCCAAATCCTTACGTCCTTTGCCAGAAAAATGGCACGGGCTTCAAGATGTAGAAGAGCGTTTTCGCAAGCGCTATTTAGATCTTATCTCAAATCCCGAGGTAAAAGAGCGTTTTATTATTCGCTCTAAAGCTCTTGCTCTAATTCGCGAATTCTATTCAAAGGCTGGATATGTGGAAGTAGATTTGCCGAATCTCCAACCACTTGCCGGTGGGGCGACCGCCGCGCCTTTCAAAACCCACCACAACGCTCTCGATATGGATTTTTTTCTTCCGGTTGCACAGGAACTCTATCTTAAGGAGCTGTTGGTCGGGGGAATGAATAAAGTTTTTGAAATTGGCAAGCGTTTCAGAAACGAAGGCATTGATACGATGCACAATCCGGAATTTACGATGTTGGAGTCAAATGAAGCTTATGCTGACGCCAAGAGCCAAAGAGAATTTATTGAAAAACTTTTTAAATTTGTGGTCAAAGGGGTTTTCGGCAAATATGAAGTTGAGTGCAATGGCGAAATCATTGACTTCGGCCTCGATTTTGAAATCGTTACTTTTTACGAGCTTTTAAGAAGATACGCGGATATTGAAAACCCCGAAAAACTTGATAGAGAAGAAGCCGCGCGCGTGGCAGAAAAACTTGGAGTGGACGTGGCGCCGGAAGATGTGTTGGAAAAAATTCTTGACAATATTTACAAAAAAACCGCTCGGCCAAAACTTATTCAGCCGACATTTATTATTGACTATCCAGTGGCCTTCAACCCTTTCGCGAAACGCAAACCGGAAAACCCAAAACTTATTGACCGTTTTCAACTGCTCGTCGCTGGTATGGAACTTGTAAATGCTTTCTCGGAACTTAATAATCCTCTTGACCAAAAAGCACGCTATCTTGAACAAGATGAAAAGGGGAGCCGAGGCGAAAAAGAAATTTCTCCGTCAGATTTGGAATATCTGGAAGCCATGGAACACGGCATGCCGCCAAACGGTGGCATTGGCATCGGTATTGACCGGTTGGTGATGCTTCTCACAAATGTGGACAACATAAAAGAAGTTATTCTTTTCCCAACTCTTCGCCCCCGTGGCTAGCTTACGAAGGTGTCACCTTTGTATGGGATTATGAACGAGAAGAAATTTGCTCTTGAAGTTTTGTAATAAGATCTTCTACCGAAATCTGTCCGAACTTTTCATTATTTCTAGATTCAAGAGTAATTTTGTTTTCGCTTACTTCTTTGTCACCAATGACTAACGCGTATGGCACTTTTTCTGATTTGAAGTTTCTGATTTTTTTGCCGAGAGTTTCGTTTGAATCATCTAACTCTACTCTAATACCAATGTCTTTTAATTTTTTATAAACTTCTTTGGCGTAGTTTATATGCCCCTCGCCAATAGGTAGAATCTTTGCTTGCACTGGAGAAAGCCAAAGAGGAAAAGCACCGGCGTAATGTTCAATGAGAATCATCATCATTCTCTCTGGAGAACCGACAATCGCGCGATGGAGCATTATCGGGTGTTTTTCTTTGCCGTCTTTGTCAACATAAATCAAATTAAATCTTTCAGGCATAACATAGTCAATTTGCACAGTTGAAAGTTGCCATTCTCTACCTAGTGCATCGGTGGCCATGAGATCCATTTTCGGAGCATAAAAAGCTGCTTCACCGGGGCCGGGGAAATAATCTATTTTATTTCGTTCCATGATCTTCTCTGCCCACTTTTCAACTTTATCCCAGGTTTCCGGACTACCCAGATATTTTTCTGGATGCTTAAGATCTCGAGTAGAAAGGCGATATCTATATTTGAGTCCAAATGTGGCCATCACTTTTTTTATCATGGCGAGAGCTGTATCTATTTCTTCATCAACCTGGTCCTCTCGACAAAAGATATGACAATCATCTTGTGAAAACGAACGAACTTTTGCTAATCCATTTAATTGTCCTGGCTGTTCATCTCTGTAGAGCATGGCAAAATCCGAGTAACGAAGCGGAAGGTCTCTATAACTTCGTTTCTGGCTTGCGTAAATCTGAGTATGCTGGGGGCAATTCATAGGCTTCAGAAAGAACTCTTCATCAGAGTAATTTGAAATAACCTTAAACATATCGTCCTTGTATTTATCATAATGCCCCGACTGCTTGAAAAGGGCGGCCTTGGCAATTTGAGGAGTCCAAACCTGTTCATATCCGGCTTTCGTTTGGAGGGATTCAATATATTCGTTCAAAAGTCTACGAATTAGGGCTCCACGGGGAGTATAGAGTGGCAATCCACTGCCAACATATTCAGAAAAGGTGAATAAATCAAACTGTTTCCCTAATTTTCTATGGTCTCTTTTCTCCGCCTCTTCTTGTTGGGCTTCATACGCTTTTAATTCTTTTTTGGTATCAAAAGCCAACCCGTAAATACGAGTAAGCATTTTATTCTTCTCATCTCCGCGCCAATAAGCGCCGGCTACTCGAGAGAGTTTCCAAGAATCAGGGTCTATCTCATTCATATCTTTAACGTGTCCGCCACGGCAAAGGTCTGTAAATCCTGCCTGGCCGGCAGGCAGGTGGCCTGAAGTATAGGTGGTTAGCGATTCTTTTCTCGCCAAGATTTCATCTGTCAGTTCAAGCTTATAAGGATTATTTTCAAAAAGTTTCTTGGCCTCTTTTTCATTCATTTCGTGTCCTTCAAAATTCTTCCAAGTTGGAAGAATTTCTTTCATCTTTTTCTCAATCTTTTTAAGATCTTTTTCGGAAAAGCCGCCTTCGTCCTGCTTCGGCGTGCCAAAGTCAAAGTCGTAATAGAACCCATTATCAATAGCTGGACCAAGAGTGGGCTTTGCATCCGGATAAATTTCCAAAACCGCTGCCGCCAAAAGATGTGCCAAAGAATGCCGTTTTTCTTCAATTTTACTCATTGTTCAATTGTATCAGTAAGCACTTAACTTAAAAAGCTAAGATATGTTTTGTTGTATTTTGAATATTGTTGTATACTTATTGAGTTGATATGGCGTTGTTGCCTCTCTACCCACTCTATCTAGGAGGAAGTATGAAGAGGGGAAAGAAGGTTTTCGAAGATGCTGCGTTTCGTACTGCGGCTTCCTGTACCACCGGCGGCGACCTCGATTGCGTGGCTGTTGCTATGGACGAGGAGTATGTCGCCGTACGCTCAACCGATGACCCCGAGAATATCGTCTACTTCAACCACATGGAGTGGAGGAATTTCATCGGGGCCGTCAAGCGGAGCAGCTTCGACGTTTGACCATAGCGGTCTACGTCAAGATGATCGAGCGGGAAAGGGCCCTTCAGCCCTTCCCCGTTTTTTTGTTAAAAAGTGTAACCCGTGTCAACATACCACGTTGACACGGAGAGAAGATTTAATTTATTATTGATGCATGATAGGCGACATTGCTCACGTCTGTAATCGAGGAGTTGAAAAGAGGAAAGTATTTATTGATCAAAACGACTATTCAAGGTTCGCTAATGATCTTTTTCTCCTAAATAATAAATCTGGAAAAATAAGAACAAGAAAAAAGAATGATTTTAAATCATCTGATTTTAAACGGGAGAAACTTGTGGATGTTCTGAAATGGTCACTTTTACCAAATCATTATCATTTACTTTTGCATGAAGTTGTTGACGGCGGGGTTTCAGAATTTGTAAGAAGACTTGGTAATGCTTACACAAAATACTTCAACACTAAAAACAATGGAAGAAGCGGTTATTTGTTTCAGAATAAGGCACAAATAATTCCGATAACGGAAGAATCACAATTTCTGTACATTCCTTTTTATATAGATTTGAACGTTCTTGATATTAAATTCAGAAATTGGAAAAGTGAACGGCCAGTTAGAAAAGAGGCCCAAGATTTTTTAAAGAGTTACAGGTGGTCTAGCTACAAGGATTATTTTGCAAACGGAGAAATGGATTACTTGGTTGATAGGGATGTTTTTTACGAACTTTTTGATTTCAAACACGAAGTTTACGAAAAAGATCTTTTCGATTTTATGAGCAGAGCTCATGTGTCAACGTGGTATGTTGACACGGAGCTATAGTGCTTTTATCTTCTCGGCAATAAAGCTGGTCTCTGTTGACAACACGATGTAATAGGAATATATTTAAATTGTGAACTTCGGAAAAACACAGCTTAACCATCACGCACACCACCTCTTTTAGGAAAGGGGCGAGTTTGCGTTAACCCGAGACTCTCTAAAACAGCCACCCCTTTCCTGGGGTGGTTTTGTTTTGGAGAGTTTTTCATTCTCTGACCTAAACCAAAAAAAAGGAGGTGTGGGATGCGATATCGAAGTTTACATCGCTCCCTAGGCGGAATGGGTCCGCACTAGGTGAGCGGCGGGGAGAAAATTTCTCCCCGCCATTATGGTCATCGTAGTTCAATTGGCCAGAACGTCTCGCTGTGGCCGAGAAAGTTGCGGGTTCGAGTCCCGTCGATGACCCACGGCTATGAAAAAGAAAAGCCAAAAAAGAATATTCAGCATACGCCGTGCCAAAAACTTGCTCAGACGAGTTTTTGTGCCGTTCTTTCGCGTGTCCCAACCGAAACCCAAAGAGGAGACAACGATGTTGTTGCCGAATGTCAGAAAAGTGATGTCTGCTCTTCGGGAGAAGGGTAGATATATCCGTTCGAATAATAAACGGATTGATGAGTGGGTTGATCGTTACATTAATCAATGTGCGCTCGAAGGCAGATCAGTAACGATTCTTACCCAGTGGTGTATCGCCAAGGATTTGGAAGTGCGTTTTCGGATCCAGAACGGCTTCACCCCCACTAAGGCTGAGCTCACACTCTTTAGGAAGGTGTTACCAGCCATTGCCAGGTTGTTTGAAGAAAACGGCATCTCTGTGGATTGGTTCCTAACCTTTAATCGCTCCTACCTAGACCTGGGTCGTGTAGATGGGCAAATTGAGAAAGCTTATACACGCATGATCGCGGAACTGGCCAATCCGCTAGAGCAACAAGGTTGGCTCGAGTGCCTGAATTGGGAAGATGACATTTTAGGGTCAAGGCCAGAACCGAACGAAGAAGTTTTCGCCTCAATAGACAGGTTTGTATCTGTTGGTGCGCTTCAATTAGAGGTTGAACGTCATGCCCCATGGTCCAAAGAATCAGGTCTTAACCAAACTGACGAAGAATTGGAACGAGATGTTTGTTTCAAGATTGCCTGCGAAGCGGAAGAAGGTCGGCTACTGGTCGATCCAGACTGGTTCTTCGGAGAATGCATTATTATGCCCCTTGAATCACAGGAGCGATATGATTTTTTCGGATTGAAAGCACCAAGCATCAAAAATAGGGTGGTGGCTATCCTTCCGCCCTATCCCTGGAGATTTTCCTAAATCACCGCCGTGGCTACAAAACCACGGCGTTTTTTATAATGCCTTTATCTTCTCGGCAATGAAGCTGGTCTCGCCTTTTCGGCGGGAAACTCGGCCTTTAATCGCGATGCAGGTGTCAGGGGTGACAAATTCTCTAAACTCACCAAGGACTCTCGGAAAGATAGCCACTTCAATTTTTCCCGTCAAATCCGCGAGACGCATGAAAACCATTCGCTCATTCTTTTTAGTTAAAACGTCTCGCGCTTCTTCAACGATGCCGGCGATGACCGTTTCCGTACCTTCTCTGAAATTCTCCAATTTTTTAATGTTTACATCTTTGGCTTCAAGTTTTGTTCTAAATTCTTCAAGAGGGTGCCCTGAAATATAAAGCCCGAGCAAATCTTTTTCCCAAGCCAACTTTTCTTTAACGCTTATCGGCGGCGCGGGCTCAAGTCGCAGACTAGGCAAAGTTGAAGTGTCTTTAATAAGGCCGAAAAGCGAATCCTGATTTTCCGGAGCATTGACATTTTCTTTATGATACGAAAGAAGAAGCTCAATGTTCGCCAGCAATAACCCTCTCTCTCCAAATCCCGATCCCGAACTCACAGGCAAGTCATCAAGCGCCCCCGCTTTGATGAGCGATTCAAGCGATTTTTTATTGAGATTTCTGTCTTTGACTCTATGCAAGAAATCAGCCAAGGAAGAAAATTTTCCGCCGCGCTTGCGTTCTGCTGTAATAGCGCTGGAAATACCATCACCGAAATTTTTTATAGTTGTCAGCCCAAAGCGTATTTTATGTGGATGAGGCGGATTATTTACTACGGTAAATTGCGAGAAGCTTTCATTAATAGAAGGAGGGAGGACATCCAGACCCATTCGCTTGCATTCTTCAATATGCTCGCCGATTTTTTCCACGTCGCCTGAATCAGCACTAAGAACAGCGGACATATAAATCGCCGGAAAGTTTGCTTTAAGCCACGCCGTCTGATAAGCCACATGACCGTAAGAAACAGAATGGGCTTTATTGAAACCATAAGCGGCGAAAGGCTCAATCCAGCCCCAAAGCTCCTGGGCCTTTTTCAGAGGCCATTTTGAGTGCTCTACGCACCCTTGGATGAACTTTTCTTTCTGGGCTGCCATTTCTTCAGGGATTTTTTTACCCACGGCTTTGCGAAACTTATCCACTTCGCCCCAAGAATAACCGGCAATGTTTCTGGCAATCAGAAGGAGGTCATCTTGATAAACCAACACACCGTAAGTTTTTTCTAGAATTGGTTTGAGGGATGGGTCCATATAGGTAACCAATTTCGGATTGAGTTTGCGTTCAATGAAAAGAGGAATAAATTGCATTGGTCCCGGGCGATAAAGAGCGACCATAGCATGAATGTCGTGAATGGTTGTCGGTTTGAGCTCCATGAGAAATTTTGTCATAGCATCGCCGTTGAGCTGAAAAGTACTTTCAGTTTCTCCGCGAGCCAGCATGGCAAAAGTTTTTTTGTCGTCGATTGGTATCTCGTCCACTTTTATTTTTTTGCCCTCAATTTTTTCAATGCGCGCCAAAGTATCAGCGATGATGGAGAGGTTTTTAAGTCCGAGAAAATCAAATTTCAAAAGCCCCGCTTCCTCAATAGAATACATGTCATATTGGGTAATAATTTTTTCCTCCCCGCGGGTGTCGTATTGGAGAGGGGTGTAATCGGTAATCGGACCCGGAGCAATCACTACGCCGGCGGCATGAACGGAAATGTGTCGGGCGCAGCCTTCAATCTTCTTGGCCATATCAACAATCGTGCGAGTATCTTGGTCTTTTTCGTAAAGCTCCTTGAATTCAGAGTTCTCCTTCAAAGCGCGGCCGATGGTCATTGGAAATCCTTGCAAGCCGAAAGGAATGAGTCGAGCGATTCTATCGCCGAGAGAATAGGGAAAGCCGAGGGCACGGGTAACATCACGCACCGAACCTCTGGCCATCATGGTGCCGAAGGTGCCGATTTGGGCGACCTTGTCTGCACCGTATTTTTCTTTGGCATAAGCAATAACCTCGTCGCGACGGTTATCGGCGAAGTCCATATCAATGTCGGGTGGAGAAGGACGGTCGGGATTAAGAAAACGCTCAAAAGGGATGTTGTACTCAATAGGATTAACATTGGTGATACCGGCAAGATAAGTAACCATTGATCCGGTCACGGAGCCTCTGATGTTGGCAAGAATCCCATGCTCTCTGGCGAAACGCAGTAGGTCGCTCACGACAAGAAAGTAAGGCGAATAACCTTTAGTTTTAATGACATCCAGCTCATATTCAGCTCTCTTCAAACTCTCGCCAGATTTCTTGACGCCTCTCCATTTGAAACCTTTCATCACTTCATCCCGCAATTCTTCGTCATAGCTTTTGCCGCTTTCAACAACATAATTCGGGAAAACCCATTTGCCAAGCTCAAGTTTCAGGTTGCACATTTCCGCTACTTTGGCCGTGTTTTTGAGCGCTTCGGGGGTGTTTTTGAAATATTCTTCCGCTTTGTCTTTATCAATGAAAGAAAAATCATCCTCCTCTCTCTCAAAAGAATCCTCGCCTCTTCTTCCGCCTAGATTATTTTGAATGGAGACAAGAGTTTCTCTTACAGACCTGTCTTCCGGCTCAAGATAATAAACATCATGCGCAGCGATCAACGAAGTATTGTTTTCCTCGGCGAAGCGAATAAGTTTTTGCATCTTCTCTTCGTGCCCGCCAATTTCAGGGTGATGAGTAAGTTCTAAGTAAAATTTTTCAGGACCAAATGTTTTTTTATACCAGTTGATTAATTCCTGGGCGCGTTTTTCATTTCCACCTGCCAAAGCTTTGACAATGTCCCCAGAAAATGAAGGAGAAATGGCAATGAGCCCACCGCAGTGTTGCTCAAGAAGTTCATAATCAAAACGCGGTTTGTAGTAAAAACCCTCAAGATAAGAAGCGCTCACAAGCTTGAGCAAATTCTTATAGCCGTCTATGTTTTCCGCCAAGAGTACAATTCGTGAGCGAACATTATCAATGCGGGCCTCTTTGTCGTGTCTGGTGCGGATTGCTAAATAACCGTCCACTCCGATAATCGGCTTCACTCCTTGGTCTTGGCATTCTTTGTAAAATTCAATCGCTCCGTAGAGATTTCCGGCATCGGTGAGAGCCAATGAAGTCATCCCGCAATTCCGCGCTTTCTTAATGAGGTCCGGAATTTTCGGCAAGGCTTCAAGGAGAGAGTAATGGCTGTGGGTGTGGAGATGGGTAAAACCGGACTTCATGTCGTCATTATAAGATATAATATCCAACAACGCATGAATTATGTGATTGGTATTGATGAAGCGGGTAGAGGACCATTGGCGGGACCAGTTGCCGTGGGCATTGTCAAGATTCCCGTCGGGTTTGGAAAAAGATTTTTCATCGGCATCAAAGATTCTAAAAAGCTTTCACCCAAAGAAAGAGAGCTTTGGTTTGAATTGGCAAGCGAAGCAAGAAAAAAAGAAGAAATAAATTTTGCGGTTTCTCTCATCTCAGAGAGAATCATAGACAGAAGAGGAATCAACTATGCCATTAACCTTGGCATTAAACGCTGTCTTGCTAGTGTAAGCGCGCCAGAGGAGGCGCAAGTATTTCTGGACGGTGGCATCAAAGCGCCGGAGAAATTTGTTCACCAACTTGCGGTGGTGAAAGGGGACGAGAAGATTCCTGTTGTTTCGCTTGCTTCAATTTTGGCAAAAGT
>ERZ1292629.2069-Hain-H43-01um-R1-2069-length-17921-cov-13_pt2 | contig 13761 bp, 13 predicted proteins | sample MGYA00564399_ERZ1292629 | MGnify/ENA primary metagenome ERZ1292629 (study PRJEB36523, sample SAMEA6512636) | groundwater metagenome | collected 2019-01-08 | study: AquaDiva: Metagenomics assemblies of 32 groundwater samples
TAATTTTTTTGCCAAATAAACAGCAAGACCGCTTTTGCCCGTAGCCGTTTGGCCAAGTACCACAATGATTTTTTGCTTTGGCATGATGGAAATGATAACATTATCAAGTTAATAATAAAGAGTATTTCTGTTGTCACAACAAAACATGCTATAGCACTTTTTATTGTGAGAGTTATTAAATATAAAAATCTAAAATATGAATATGGAAAACAAAAAAGTTCCCGATGTAATTTTTAAAACTAGAGTGCGCGATGACAGCGCCGCCGGTCCAAATCCTTTTCGCTGGCAAAATGTGGTATCATCTGAAATTTTTGGCGATAAGAAAATTGTCCTATTTGCGCTTCCCGGCGCGTTTACTCCAACATGTTCCTCTACTCATTTGCCGGGATATGAATCGTTATACGATGTATTTAAAGAATTAGGGATTGATGAGGTTTATTGTCTTTCAGTAAACGATGCTTTTGTTATGAATCAATGGGGAAAACTTCAAGGTGTGGAAAAAGTTAAAATGTTGCCCGATGGTTCCGGTGAATTTACCAAAGCAATGGGAATGCTTGTAAAGAAAGATAATTTAGGGTTCGGAGAACGTTCTTGGCGCTACAGTATGTTTATTGAAAATAGTGTTATTAAAAAAATGTTTATTGAACCCGGATTTTCCGATAACCACACAAATGATCCATTGGAAGTGAGCGACGCGGTAACAATGCTTGAATATTTAAAGAGTAATAAATAGTTAAAACACAACCCCCCATATCGCGGGGTTGTGTTTTATAGTGTGCCGGAGGAGAGACTTGAACTCTCATGACTTGCGTCACACGATTTTGAGTCGTGCGTGTCTACCATTCCACCACTCCGGCTTGTTTTTGACTGGCAGGCGATAAGGGAATTCTAATTAATGAACGGGTAAAAAGCAATTTTATTGCAAAATATTTTATGCTACAATCTACAAATCATTATGCCACCGCAATCTTATAGCAACTCAATTTTTTGGATAGAAGTTGAAAAGATTAACCCCAACCCTTACCAACCAAGGCGGGAATTTGATGCTGAAAAATTAAAAGAACTTGCTGATTCCATTCGCCAATACGGAATTCTTCAGCCACTCGTGGTATCGCGTCGCGAAATGGAAAAAGAAGAAGGAGGACTTGCCGTTTTATATGAGCTCATAGCCGGCGAACGCCGTTTGCGCGCCTCAAAGATGGCCGGGTTAGCTCAGGTACCGGTGCTCATTCGCGTGGGTGATGATCCAAAAACAAAACTGGAGCTTGCTATTATAGAAAATCTCCAGCGCGAGGACCTTAATCCGGTTGATCGCGCCAGGGCCTTTGAGCGCTTGGCGGAAGAATTCGGTTTCAAGCACGCGGAAATCGGCGTGAAAATAGGCAAGAGCCGCGAATACGTTTCTAACACCCTGCGTCTTCTAATGCTTTCCGAGCCGATACTTGCCGCGCTCTCCGAAGGGAAAATTTCAGAAGGGCATTCAAGACCGCTTATGATGCTTGTCGACCGCCCGGAAGAACAAGAAAAACTTTTTCAAGAAATTTTGGGCAGAAAAATAACCGTGCGCGAAGCGGAAGGAATCGCAAGGCGAATAGCTCAAGACCGCGTGCGTAAAAAAGAACGCTCGTTTGACCCGAACATTATCAGTATTGAGAAAAATTTAGCCGAAACTCTCGGCACTCGTGTGCAAATTGAAAAGCGCGAAGTGGGCGGGAAAATTACCATTGATTTTTTCTCCGATGACGACCTGGAAACTATCGTGAATATCATTAGAGCAAAAAAAGAAAGCGAAACAGTGAATATAAGCGCGGATATTGTTTCCCCACTAATATCTTCCGAGCAAGAATCTCTACCAGCGCTTTCGGAAATCCCAATCGACGATCGTCCGCAAGAAGAAATTAAAAAAGAAGAAAACGAAGATATTTATAACATTAAAAATTTCTCTATCTGAATTTCCGCGGTAAGAATTTTTTAAAAGGACTGTTTTCATCCAAATAATTTTTAATGTGCCGTTTAGCAACTGTCGTTTTTGCGTAATCAAGCCACTTACTTTTTGGCGTACTGCTTTTTTTAGTCTCAATTTCTACAATATCGCCGTTTTTCAATTTCGTATCAAGAGGCACTAATTTGCCGTTGACGTGCGCGCCGGCAATGTGGTCGCCGACATCAGAATGTATAGCATAAGCGAAATCTATCGGGCTTGATTCATCTGGTAAATCGATTACATCGCCTTTTGGCGTGAAAACAAACACGCGGTAACGGAAAAAATCCGTTTTAAGCCGTTCCAAAAATTCTCCGGAATGAGAAACTCCTTTTTGCCACTCTAGAAGCTGTTCCACCCACCCTATGCCGTGAGCATTCGTAATTCCTTTTTCTTTATAAAAAAGGTGCGAGGCAATGCCGTATTCCGCTTCTCGATTCATTTCTTCGGTGCGTATTTGTATTTCTACAATACCGCCGTCGCCGGTGAAAATAGTTGTGTGCAAACTTCTATAACCGTTTGGTTTTGGCAGGGCGATGTAATCTTTAATTCGGCCCGGAAGCGGGCGCCAGAGACGGTGAACAATGCCGAGCGCTTTATAGCAATACTCTACATTTTCCACTATCACCCTTAGGGCTACAATATCGTAGACCTTGCTGATATCCATATTTCTTTTTTCCAGTTTTTTATACAAACTGTAAATTTGTTTTACGCGGTGTTCGGTTTTTATTTTAATCAGGCCCTCTTTGGCCAATTCTTTTTGAAGCTCTCGGTGGATTTTTTCAACATCTTTTTCGCTTATCACCATTTTTTCTTTTAAAAACGTTTTAGTTTTTTCGTATTCAGTCGGGTAAGCGTAAGGGAACGCGCCGTCCTCAAGCTCTCTGCGCAATTTTCCCATACCGAATCTATCGGCTAGACGAGCATGTATTTCAAGCGTTTCAAGCGCTATGCGACGCTGTTTTTCTTTCGGTACATATTGCAGGGTTTGTATATTATGAAGCCGGTCGGCAATCTTAATAATTAGAACACGCATATCCGCCGACATAGCCACGAAGAATTTTCGCAAACTTTCCACATGGCGCTCCATTCCGTGATATTTCAACTTACCAAGCTTACTGACTCCTTTTACAAGGCAGGAGATTTCTTTACCAAACTCTTTTTCAATCTCTTTTTCGGAAACACGTGCGTCTTCTATTGTGTCGTGGAGCAACCCAGCGGCGACAGTTGTTGTGTCAATTTTCATTTCCGCGAGGTTTTTGGCTACAGCAAAAATGTGCGTAAAATACGGCTCGCCGGAATAACGCTTTTGGCCGGTGTGGACTTTTTCCGCGAAAGAATAAGCTTTTTCTATAAGAGCGATATTCTTCACGCTCTTGTCTTCAAGTAATTCCGTGATTTCCTTGACATTCATTATGCTCTTTATTCTACTTACTAATAAAAAGCAAGCAAATACGTTTTTTATTTCACCTTGATTTTATGGGGGTTGTGATTTTCGCAGCTTTTATTACTGCATCTTTCGGGTATTGTTTTTGGTCACGGATAATTTCCTCGCCGTCGCTTGGAAATTTCCGCGACCCCGGCTCGGTCGTTTCGCCTACTGGCGAAACATACCTCCGCCTCACCAAAACGACTCGCGCACGTAACGCAGGTTACGTGCCTTTTCTGTGTCATTACTTTTCTAATTTATGCGGATTATGGTTGGCGCACTTCTTGTTTGAACAACGCTCCGGTATCGTTTTGGTGCCTTCCATCATTAAAGATTCGCATGTTGGGCAGTCTTTGCCCGTCGGTTTCGCCTTAATAGCATTTTTGCAGGTAGGATAATTTGAACAACTATAAAATAAACCGAATCGTCCGCGCCGTTCCACCATCGTGCCCTCCTTACATTTAGGGCAGACGACGCCCGTATTGGCTCGTTCCTCCTCCTCTTTTGATTTTTTTATAAATTTGCATTTCGGATAATTGGAACAAGCCACAAATCTTCCAAAGCGCCCATCCCGTTCTACAAGTTTACCCTTCTCACATTCGGGGCACATTTCTCCGGTTTCTTTCGGACCTTCCAGTTCCTTGCCGTCGATTGTTCGCGCGCCAGCGCAGTCCGGGAATTTTGAGCAAGAAAGGAATTTACCCGTACGGCTTAGTTTTACTACCATCTCGCTTTTACACTTCGGGCAGTTGACGCCCTTCGGCGCATCGCCCAATGTAGTTAATTTTTTTATTTTTTCTTTTGATTTAACATCTCTAGAAAACGGTCCGTAAAAATCTTTGAGCGTTTTTATATATTCGCGTTTACCATTCGCAATATCATCAAGCTCGTTTTCCATTTCCGCCGTGAAAGTATCGCTTATATATTTGCCAAAATTTTCTTCTAAAAATGTGCTGACCACATCGCCGGTGTCCGTGGGGTGGAGTGTTTTTTGCAGTTTTTCTACATATCCGCGGTCAACAATTGTTTTAATAATGGAAGCGTAAGTTGAAGGCCGTCCAATACCGCGTTTTTCAAGTTCTTTAATCAAGCCCGCTTCGGTGTAACGGCCCGGCGGTTGTGTTTCCTTGTCTTCTGATTCAAGTTGAACCAACTTAAGCGATTCCCCGATTTCCATTTTAGGCAATTCCACATCTTCTCCTCGCGCGTCCGGATCGCTCTTAAGCCACCCTTCAAAAATCGTTCTTGAGCCAGTTGCGGAAAAATCCGGGATAGTATTTCCTTCAATATTGGCGCGAACTTTAGTGCTCATAATGCTTGCATTGGCCATCTGGGAGGCAATGGTACGCGCATAAATGAGGGTATATAATTTTTTTTCGTCCTCGCTATTTCCGGCATTTGCGGAGCGTATCTTCGTCGGACGAATTGCCTCGTGCGCTTCCTGGGCGTTTTTACTTTTTGTTTTAAAATCGCGCACCATAACAAATTTCCCGCCGAACCTTTTTTCAATTTCCCGCGCGATTTCGGCTTGCGCATTTTTTGAGAGCATTGTTGAATCGGTGCGCATATAAGTTATGTGTCCTTTTTCATAAAGTTTTTGTGCCAGTGACATTGTGCGCGAAGGAGCAAAACCTAAACGAGAACTTGCCGTTTGTTGAAGTGTTGAAGTTATGAAAGGTGCGTGCGGGTTGCGTGATACTTTTGTTTCTTTCATATCTTTCAGCGCCCATTTTCCTTTTTGGCCGAGAGAGAGAATTCGCTCCCCCTCTTTTTTATCGCGAGGTTCTTCTTCGCAAAGGAGTTCAATTTTTTCATCATGTCGCGTTTTGAATATTCCCTTTATGCGCCAGAATTTTTCAGGCACGAAAGTTTTAATTTCGCGCTCGCGTTCCATGATGATTCGGAGAGCAGGGGATTGTACTCTTCCCGCGGAGAGACCGTAGCGGACTTTTTTCCAAATTAGACCGGATAAGTCATAGCCCACAAGCCGGTCAAGTACCCGTCTTGCTTCTTGCGCCTTGCGCAAGTCTTGGTCAATTTCCCGCGGATGCAAGATAGCTTCTTTTATCGCTTCTTCCGTGATCTCATGAAAAACTACCCGTTTGACATGTTTTAAATTACAAGCCTTTTCAATGTGCCAGGCGATAGCTTCGCCCTCGCGGTCCGGGTCGGTCGCCAAAAGCACTTCGGAAGCGTTTTTACCTAAACGCGTAAACTCTGCCACCACATGCTCTTTGCCCTTGGTGATTTCATAATGAGGAATAAATCCCCCCGCCACATCAATCGCCTTCTTATTGCTTTTCGGTAAATCGCGAATATGGCCGATGCTCGCGCGTACTTCATATTCATGGTCAAGATATTTTGAAATTGTTTTTGCCTTTGAAGGTGATTCAACAATCATGAGTTTCAATCCCCCGGAACTATTCGGAGTTTTTAATTCGTCTTTTTTCTTAGTCATCCCGTTAGAAGCAGGTCGCGGTCAACGCGTACCCGACATTTTTACTTTTGCTTATAATGATTCGACATTGGTTCATCCCGTTAGAGGCAGGTCGCGTTTATAGAGTCCCGCACATGCTTATTATTAAAAAATGACTTATTTCTATCATATTATGTTTATTATAAATCGTTTACTCGACCGTGGCCTCTAACGGGATTCATATTATTTTTCTAAGCTCTTTTTTAAACCGTGACCGCCCGCCTGCGTGAGTACTCGCACAGGCAGGCGGTTTCTAGCGGGACCATGTCTTTAATTAGTAATACAATTAAATTTTTTTTGCAAATCGTTAAATGAAAAAACTCTTGTAAAAGAGTTTTTTCTGGTAATATTCATATAAAATTTTTTTACTGTTTTATGTCATAAATCGGGTCCTTTCCGTCAAAATCAGGCGCGCTACCGGGGCAAGTGTTTGATTGGGGGGCAAGGTCGTCATCGGTTTTAAATATATCGCTGTCAAGCTCGGTAATTTCCAAATTGGCCCCCAGATGGTAATCAACACAACGGCGAGTTTTACCTAGAGATACGACCGCGTAAAAATAATCCTTCCCGGTGCCCGGGTCTTTCGGTATTATTTTAATATAGTCTGCCCCTAGAAAATTATGGTCTAATGCAACGGGATAACTTCGGTTTTCGTTGAAATAATTTTGAAGTACTTTTTTCAAGTACTTTATGTTATTTACGCGCTCTGTGTCGCGCGCCTTGGCGCGCGTGTTTTTTGTTCCTTCAAATATCACCCACGACAAAAGGACAATAATAGCTATCAATACGACCAACTCCGCGATGGTAAGCCCGCTAGATTTTCTAAAATACATGGTATTAATTATACAATTTAATGCTTTTACAATACCACACAAATCTCGCAAAAGTCATCTCCCTCATTAACAACGCCTGAAACGCCCGCCTTCTTCTTTAATCAATTCCTTTATTTCAAGTATAGATAACGTACCGTTTAGTTTTTCCGTTTGCATCTCCGTTTTCTCAATAATTTCTCCACGAGTCAAGGGTTCTTTCAATAATTCCAATATCGCCATTTCTTCAGGAGCAAGATCATTCGGTAAAATACTTTCTTTAGCCGTTTCGGTTTCAATTCCCAATTCAGATAAAAGATCCGAAGCAGAGGTAATAGGAGTGGCCCCTTGTCGTATTAGCCAATGCGCGCCTCTGGCGTTTTCGGAAAATATCGAGCCGGGCACGGTAAAAACATCACGCCCGTAATCAAGTGCCAGGCGTGCGGTGATTAATGTTCCCGAACGTTCCTCCGCTTCTATTATAAGTACGGCCTTGGAAAGCCCGGCCATTATTCTGTTGCGTTGCGGAAAGCTATAAGGAGTGGCGCGGAAATCCGGTTCAAATTCCGAAACAAGCGCGCCGCCTTTTTCCATAATTTCTTTGGCCAAGAAAAAATGCTCACGCGGGTACAATACTTCATCAGATAAACCGGAGCCGGGGACAGCAATTGTAGTAAGGCCCGCATCAAGCGCCGCGCGATGAGCTATGGAATCTATCCCCAAAGCAAGACCGGAAACAATTGCGATGTCGTATCCACGAAGCCCTTTAATGATATATTCGCAGACATCCTTACCGTAACTTGAATATTTACGCGAGCCGACTACGGCGAGGAGGATAGTTTCATTTTTAGACAATGTTCCACGGTAATAAAGTTTTTCTGGCGGTTCGGGGATTTCAAGAAGCGCCGGAAAAATCGCGGGGAATTCATCTTTTGATATAGTTTTAAGTTCCATTTGGGCTAATTGTATCACTTTGTTATAATTAGCAGTGAGGGAGAAATGGAAAAGGCTACTACCTTGTACATTTCGACCGAACAAACTAATTTTATTGTACCCAGTTATATAATTGAATTAAGAAAACTATTAACTGTTGACTAAAGACTAAAAAAACTATCCCGATGCTAGACATCAAATTTATTCGCGAAAATCCCGACCTCATCAAAGAAGCGGTGCGAAAAAAACACCTGGATTTTGATGTTGACGAGCTTATTGAAACTGATAAGAAGCGCTTGGAGATTCTCTCGCTTGTTGAAGAATTAAGAACCGAACAAAACAAAGTTACGGACAAGGTAGCGCGCATTAAAGACACTTCTCTGCGCGAAACACTCATCAAGGAAATGCGAGCCCTCAAGGAACACTTAAAACAGAAAGAAGACGATTTGGAAGAAATTTTTAAAAAATGGCAGGGACTAATACTTCGGGTGCCAAATGTTCCGGATATGTCCGTGCCGGAAGGAGCGTCAGAAAGAGAAAGTCAAGAAGTAAAACGAGAGGGAGTAATACCGTCTTTCTCTTTTACTCCAAAATCCCATATTGAAATTATGGAAAAACTGGACATGGTTGATCTTGACCGAGGTACCAAAGTCGCCGGTTTCCGTGGATATTTTCTAAAAAACGACGGCGCGCTTTTATCATTCGCGGTTTGGCAATATGGTCTAAACTTTTTTTTAAAAAAAGGATTCACCCCGCTGATTGTCCCGTCGCTTGTACGCAAAGAGCAAATGTTCGGTACGGGATATCTTCCGGAAGGGGAAGAGGATTTGTACCACACGCAAGATAAAGATTACTTGGCGGGGACCGCCGAAGTTGCCACAATGGGATACCACATGGATGAAATACTGCCAAAAGAAACACTTCCTAAAAAATTTCTTTCTTTCTCGCCGTGTTTCAGACGAGAAGCCGGAAGCCACGGCAAGGATACGAAAGGCCTTATTCGCGTTCATGAATTTTATAAACTGGAACAAGTAATACTTTGCGAAGCTGACCATCAAGAGTCTGTGAAGTGGCATGAATGGCTTAATCGAAACACCGAAGAATTTATTGAGTCGCTTGGTATTCCGTATCGCACGGTCGCCAATTGCGCCGGTGATTTGGGGCTTGGTCAAGTTAAAAAATACGATATCGAGCTTTGGCATCCCAGCGAAGAAAAATATCGCGAGATCAGTTCAGCTTCATATTTTCACGATTTTCAGACACGCCGTCTTAATATTCGCTACAAAGATGAAGAAGGAAAAATTCGTTTCACCCATTCGCTCAATAGCACCGCCATTCCGACACCGCGCGTGCTGGTTGCTATCGTTGAAAATTACCAGGAAGAAGACGGTTCTGTCAGAGTGCCCGAAGTGCTCATTCCTTATGTCGGGAAATCCATTCTAAAGTAGGAGTTAATGGCCACACTTAAACTTCCCTCCCTCGCCAAAAGAAGACGAAGAATCGCATTTCTAAAAAAAAGCGCGCTTTTTTTATTCGCTATCGCGGTTTTTGTCGGCGGGGCTGTTGCGCTATTGCGCTACGACAAATTTTTCATTACTGATGTGGAGATTCTTGGGATAGAGACGCTTAATCCGGAAAAATTAAAGACACGTGTTACAAATATACTTGAGGAGAAATATTTTTATCTGATACCTAAGAAAAATTTTTTCTTTTATCCTAAAAACGCGATAGAACGGGACTTGAGCGATTCATTTAAACGGATCTCTAAAATATCCGTTTCTTATAAGAGTTTTAAAAATCCTCAAACGATTGCGGTTAAGATAGAGGAGCGCAAGCCGGCCTATCTTTGGTGTGGAAAATCAAAAGCGGAAATAGTAATAAGAGAAAAAACTCCCAAATGTTATTTCATAGACGATAGCGGATTTGTTCTTGACCGCGCGCCGATATTTTCGGAAAATGTATTTATTATTTTATACGGAAAAATAATAAACGGAGAGAACAATCCCATTGGTGGCATATTTCTTTCAAAGGACGATTTCTTATCTCTTACGAAATTTATTTATAAAACTTCTTCTTTTGGTTTAATTTCCACAAGCTTGATAAAAAAAGACGACGGCGATTATGAACTGGAACTTGCGCGCGCCGGCAAAATATTGTTCTCACTCAATGACGGCGCGGAAAAAAATATCAGCAATTTGGAATCGGCGCTTGGCACTGATCCGCTTAAGACAAACTTAGTTAATAAGCCGGACGCGCTAGAATATATCGATCTTCGTTTCGGTAATAAAGTTTTCTTTAAATTCAAATAGTATTTTAAAATTGCATTTGATACCTGGTCTAATTCGTACGAATGGTGGAATAGTTTATTTTTCATTTTTTTATTGTGTTATAGTACTGCAATGAATTTAGGATTTTGGGTGAAATTGAATAAACCCTTTTTTGTGCTCGCGCCGATGTCAGATGTTACAGACACGGCATTTCGCGAATTGGTCGCCAAATATAGCGAACATGGCACTCCGCACGGAGGCCCCGATGTTTTTTGGACAGAATTCGTTTCGGTGGACGGCCTTTTGTCGGCGGGACGGGAGTTTTTACTTAAGAATCTTGAATACACCGAACGGGAACACCCGATTGTGGCGCAAGTTTTCGGTTCAAAACCGAAAAATTTTTTTGAAGTTGGGAAGCTAATTAAAAAATTAGGATTTGACGGAATTGATATAAATATGGGATGTCCCGATAAAAGCGTAGAAAAACAGGGAGCAGGGGCGAGTCTGATGAAAAATCCGAAACTGGCTCAAGAAATTATTAAAGCGACAATAGAGGGGGCGGGCGGTCTTCCTGTTTCAATTAAAACTCGCATCGGTTATCACCAGGAAAATTTGGAAGGATGGATTAATGCGCTTCTTGAAACGAAACTGGCGGCAATTACCGTCCACGCTCGCACTAGAAAGGAAATGTCAAAAGTTCCGGCGCGCTGGGAAGAAGTCGCCCGAGCCGTGAAATTAGCTAAAGGCACGGGTACGCTTATTATCGGAAACGGCGATGTTACGAATTTAAATGATGCCGAAAAAAAAGCACGCGAGACTGGCGCGGACGGAATAATGATCGGGCGCGCCGTTCTCGGCAATCCATGGTTGTTTAATCGCAAATCCTTATTCCAATGTTCTCAAGAACATTGGAATAAGAAAAGTATGGAAGTGAAGGAAAAATTGCGGGTGATGGTGGAACACGCGTATTTATTTGAAAAAAAATTGGGCAAGACAAAAAACTTTGCTGTTATGAAAAAACACTATAAAGCTTATGTGAATGGCTTTGACGGAGCAAAAGAACTTCGCACGAAACTCATGGAAACAAAAAATGCCCGCGAAGCGGAAAATGCTGTTAATATATTTTTAAATACTAAATAAAAATGCAAAGAATTTAGAAAGCTTGATTTACTATTGCTAAAAATTTTTAAAGTAGTAGAATACCGCCAGATAATTGATAAACCAAAAGGGGGTTAATATGACAAGATATTTTACTAAGAGACTTAAACGCGTGGAATCAGGGGCTTGGTGCGCGGCTCTCATTGAAATCAAAACATACGTAGGTGGTCAAATTTACACAGTCGAATTTATTTTGTATCGGTTTCGTTTACCAGAAAATGAACATGGCAAAGAAAAATATGAAATGATTCGTTTTTTGTCATCAAAACTAAAGGAGGCGGAAGATTCTTTTTTATACAGCCTCGAAGGTTATCCGGGACTTGTGGAATCTTGGAAAGAAACAACAGATTGGCTTAAAAATATCGCCGAGCCGATTCACGACAAAGGCTTGCAAATTGTTTATTATCCGGAAGAAAAAAATATTGGAAAAAATTGCGACCAACAGGTTCTTATTTGCCGATAAACAATCGACTGCGATAACCTTTTGATTAAGGCGTCTGAAATACAGCGCCTTTTTTGTTGCCGATTTTCAAGTATAATTCAAGCTATGTCGTATCCTGCTAGATATAGTGTTTTATAACAATAAGCAAATATATTATTTTTTCCAACTAAATTTAAATTAGATTATTATGAATAAAAAACCCAACGGGGCAAACCTCGCGCTCTATAGAAAATACCGTCCGGTGAATTTTAAAGATGTTGTCGGGCAGGAGAATATCGTGAAAGTTTTAGAGGCAAGCATAAAAGCGGGTAATCCCGCGCATGCCTATCTTTTTTCGGGAAGCCGCGGCACGGGAAAAACTTCGGTGGCGCGGATTTTAGCGAAAGCCATAGGAACTTCCGATAACGATTTAGTAGAAATTGACGCGGCTTCAAACAGGGGGATTGACGATATCCGCGAATTGCGCGAGGCAGTGCGAACGAATCCGTTTGATTCGGATTACAAAGTTTATATTATTGATGAAGCGCACATGCTCACCAAAGAAGCCTTCAACGCGCTTTTGAAAACATTGGAAGAACCGCCCAAACACGCTATTTTTATTTTAGCCACAACCGAAATTGAAAAATTACCGGAAACAGTCGTGTCTCGTTGCCAAAGTTTTTCATTCAAAAAACCATCGGAAGAAATTTTGAAAAATGTAACGCTTGATGTGGCGAAAAAAGAGGGGTACACAATAGAACCATCTGGTGCCGAGCTTATTGCTCTTTTGGGAGACGGGTCTTTTCGTGATGCTTTGGGGATTCTTCAGAAAGTAATGGGGTTTTCCAAAGACAAAAAAATTTCTCGGACAGAAATTGAAGAAATTACGGGAGCACCCAGCGCAAAACTTATAAACGATTTTATTTTGGCGATTCTTAAAAAAGACGCCGAGCTCGGCATGAGCGCCATAACGGAAGCAAAAAAACAGAACATTGATATGAAAGTTTATATGAAGTTAATTCTTCATAAATTACGATTAGCTCTTCTTATCAAATACGCTCCGCTTATCGGGAAAAAGTTGATGAGCGAATTAGGCGAAGAGGATAATATTTTTATGGAAAGAATCATGAAACCGTACTCGACTGGTATTTCTTCCGGCCTTTTGCGCGAGCTTTTGGATTGTTACAGCCAGATTGACTGTTCGTTCATTCCCGAACTCCCGCTTGAACTTGCATTAGTAAAAATTGTCGGGCAAGATAAGTAACACATTGGCGGATCGTCTAAAGGTAGGACATGAGCCTTTGAAGCTCAGTATCTTGGTTCGATTCCAAGTCCGCCAGCACTTCTTCACCTTCGCAAAGCCGAAGGTTCATCAATGCCTTCGGCCAGAGAAAAAGCGAAGAAGTCCCTGAGCAAAGCGAAGGGCAAAAATAAATGAAATATTTCGTCTATATCCTTGAATGCACGGATAAGTCTCTCTATGTTGGATGCACTAATGATTTAAAAAGACGTTTAATACAGCACAATGATTCCAAATGGGGTGCGCATTATACAAAAATCCGCAGGCCAGTAATTCTTAAATATTCAGAAACATTTGAAACTTTAAAAGAAGCTCGCCGGCGAGAAACAGAAATCAAGGGGTGGAAAAGAGAAAAGAAATTATCCTTAATAAATAATTAACCAGTTTGAGATAGGATATTCGGCTCCGAGAGCCTCAGGTCATTCTAACTCCGAAGAGTCGTCAGACTCGATGAGCTCGATGAGTTCGGAGTCCGAGGAGCATTGGAAGAACCACAAAATAGCTTTTAACTCTTAAGACGGATAACTTCTCTTTAAAGCACTTGGTGTAAACGGGGTGGATATATAGATTTTTGGGCGCATTAAAATGTGTTATATTTAAATAAAAGTTTATGCAACCAGTGCAAATTCCACAAAACGAAAAAGAAAGATTACAGAAAATAATGGAACTTGGTATTTTAGATACCAAACAGGAAGAAAGATTTGATGTAATCACACGCGAAGCAACAAAATCTTTTAATGTTCCGATTTCCACTATTACAATCATTGACGAGAATCGTGAATGGTTTAAATCTTGCCAAGGTTTAGATGTAAAAGAAATGCCGAGAGAATCATCTTTTTGCGCCCACGCGATGTTGTCTCGGAATGTTTTTGTCGTAATAGATACCCTGAAAGACGATCGCTTCAAGGATAATCCGCAAGTTACTGATAAACCCTATATTCGTTTTTATGCCGGAGTTTCTTTATATAGCAAAGAAGGTATTAACAT
>ERZ1292629.36-Hain-H43-01um-R1-36-length-123360-cov-16_pt1 | contig 13761 bp, 22 predicted proteins | sample MGYA00564399_ERZ1292629 | MGnify/ENA primary metagenome ERZ1292629 (study PRJEB36523, sample SAMEA6512636) | groundwater metagenome | collected 2019-01-08 | study: AquaDiva: Metagenomics assemblies of 32 groundwater samples
CGCACAAATCCTAAAACGATAGCAGAATTGTATTCTGCGTTTATAACCGGCTATCATTATTTCGAAAAACAAAGTGCGCCAGTAGTGTTTATTGACACAACAAAGCTGGACATAAACCAAGCAACAAAAAAAGTTTTGGTTCAAATTTTAGAAAAATTTGAAAAAAGTTTTGGTTAACGTCTCCCTTTTAACCAAAATTTAGACACTGCTTAACAGTGTCTTTTTTTACCCATATTAACCTCACTATCCACCCAAATATTTTTTTAAAAATCCAATACATCATAAACCTTAAAATATTTTTCCCAAAAGTTTTGATTTAACATTTTTATATTTTACCACATTTTTTATTTATTGCATATTACTGCATAAAAAAAACCGAGACAATTGTCCGGTCTTAAAAAAAATAATTTAATGTTTAAATTATTGCATAAAATTAAACCAGCCTATTAGTCTTCCTGCTAATATTCAATTCTTTTATTAATTCCAGCATTTTATTTTTAAGTTCTGGAACATCTTTTTCTACGGTTTTCCAAACCACTTTCAGATTTACGCCAAAATATTCGTGTATCAATTTATTTCGCATATCTGCTGCGTCCCTCCAAGGAATTTTTCTGTGCTTGCTTTTTACTGATGAAGGTATGTTTTTTATAGCCTCGCCAATAATTTCAATAGCACGGACTACGGCATAGATTGTTTTTTTGTCATTCTGAAATTTCTCAAAGTTAAAGCCCTCAGTAAATTTTTCAATTTCTTCTGTTAAATAATAAATATCTAAAATGTAATCTTTATATTCTCTTTTCGGAGAGTTCTTTTTCATATATAAATCACTTCGTCTAAAATATGTTTTCCGATGTATGGCTTTAGGGAGTCTTTCATTACTAAGTCAACTTTAATTTTTAGAATATTTTTTAAATAACGCTCTAACCTTATAAATTCAAACAGGCTCGGCTCTTCGTAGAATTCAACCAGAATATCAACGTCGCTGGTTTTTCTTTGCTCTCCCCTTGAATAGGAACCAAAAATGCCGATTTTTTTGACTCGGAATTTCTCCTTCAAAAAGGGCTCTGCATTTTTTATTTTAATTTTTATTCCGTTTACTCCCATAATTTTAAGGTTATTTTACTTTCACTTTTATTGTATCACAAGTAACAAAAACAACCTATGCTATTTTTATGTTTCGTTAATTTTTAGTTTTGTTTTTTAACAATTCCATCAAATCTTTTTTATTTTTACATAAAAAAACATCTATCTTTTCTAACTTTGCCGCCACAAGCAGTTTTTCACATTCTTCGCAATATTTTATTCCAAACCCGCTTTCAATAAATCCAAGTTCATTATCGCATCCATTGATATGACATTTTTTTTCCATAAATCTTGTATTTAATAATTTTAAGCCCACTACCCCTTATTAAACCAAAAAATTTATCTCTTGTAAAATTAAGAATTAAAAGCAATTTTTTCGTATTCATCAACCATTTTTTTTACTGAAAAATTTTTTTCAACTTTTTCTCTGCATTTTCTCCTATCGATTTCATCAATTCTTTTAATCGCTTCTACCATTTCTGAAACATTTTTTACAATAAAACCAGTTTTCTTATTTTCAATAACTTCTGGAATTGCTCCATTGGCGTAAGCAATTACCGGAGTTCCACAAGCCATCGCTTCAATTATTACCAATCCAAAGGGTTCTGGCCACTTTATCGGAAAAAGAAGGGCTTTGGCATTTCTCAAAAGGTTAATTTTTATATTTTCATTACGAACTTCGCCAATATATCTAATTTTTTCCCCATCAATTAGAGGGAAAATTTCTTCCGGAAAATACGGCCCTCTTATTTTGCCACCGGCTAAAATAAGTTTTACCCCTGCTTTTTTTGCAGCCATTATAGCATCTTTTGGATTTTTATGAGGACCCATAGCACCCAAAAATAAAAAATAATTTTTGGGTTTTTCAGTCAGCTGAAATTTTTTAGTGTTTATTCCGTTATAAATAGTAGCCAGATACCTGATCTTTGGAAACCCTTTTCTTTGGTTATTTGAGACAGTCACAACATTAGCATTTTTAAATTTTGAGTAAAATTCTTCAGCCTCCTTAAAAAGGGGCAAATGAAGAATATTTATAATAGGAAGCTTGACAAAGTGAGAGAGGGGCAGAAAAAGATAATTATTTTTTGAATGATTAAATATAACATCAAAATTCTGTCTTTTTTTTATGAGCTCTTCCATTATTTTTGATAAATAAGCGGTTTCCAACCTATATGGCCGGAAAGATTCTATGAAATCAATATTATTTTTTCTCTCCTCTATTGTTTTTTTGAAAATCTGAATAAATTTAGCAGAAGTTTTGCACTTTCCTGCGCCGAAAAGTGTTACTTGGTGCCCTCTTTTTTTAAAACCTTCTACCATTTCATAAACAATTCTTTCTGTGCCGCCATGCCCTTTTGGCGGTATGGTTGTGAAGGGAGGAGCTATGATAGCAATTTTCAGAGATTTTTTTTCCATATTTTTAGTATTTATATCTTTATCTTGCCCGTTTTCTGATTAAAATGAAAAAAAACTAGCGGGGCTTTTAAATACTATATTTTATAAAGATTAATCATCGGGAGTTTCTTGTCTAATTGTAATATTTTCCATAAAATTATTTTTCGTCCTCAAAAGCCGGGTATTGCTCGGGAGCCTTGCCCGCGCTTTCAAGGAGCAGAGGATATAATTTTTTGAAATCAGGCTTTTCGATAATTTTTAGTTCAACTATAAATTCCCAGTTGTCGCCGTAATCAAACAAAAAAAGCATTTTGTCGCCGACGTTTGTAAACACCTGCTGAATTTTAGTTTTCTCAACGCTTTTTGAATTTGGATTTTCCAGGCGTGTTTCCGGCGTATCGGCAAAAAGTTCATACTTTACTTTCGCTTTCGTCCAAGAATCTAAATTATCAAAAAAACCAAAGCAGTGGTCAAAATCGAAACCGAAAGCATTAACAATTTCTTCAGCTAAATTATATAAACTTTGGCTGTCTAAAATTGCAATACTTCGCCATACTTTTTCTTTAATATTTTGTTCCTGAAGATACGGACTGTTTTCATTTATTGTGACATTAAAGATATGAACTTTATTGTTATCTGTTGGTTTTTGTTTTTTCATTGTTTTAATTTAACTTAGTTAGCGTCTGTTTTCAACTTTTTATTTAAAATATTGCACTTTAAACAATTTCCTCTGTGCCTTATCGGCCTGCCGCAAATTTGACAACTAAGCTTTTTTTCAGAAATCTTTTCTGAAACTTTTGTCCCGCTGACTTTTCTTAATTCCTCAACCGCAGCCTGCGACATCATTTTTAATTTTTTATCCAACTCAACAGCCTCACTGCTTACAGCAAAGGCCATTCCGTTTATTCCATTGAGCTTTAAACCATTCAAAGAACGCAACCTTGATAAAGCCACATATCCCATACCTTCCTCAAAACATTTTGAAAGGTCAATCTCGGCTGAATCAAGGTTCATCCCCTGACTTTTGTGCACCGTAATTGCCCAAGCCAAGCGGAGTGGGATTTGGTCTACTTGCGCTTTGACTTTGTCGTCTTCTTCAATAGTCCAGGTTACAAGCCCTGCTTTTATGGTTTTGCCGTCATAGGTTGATACAACCGGCAGACCGTCATCCACATCAAAATATGCAACCTCTCCTAATGTTCCGTTCACATAGCCCGCATCAAAATTGTTTTTGACAAACATTACTTTTGCTCCTTTTTTAAGAGACAACTTTTCGGGAGCCAAACATCCTCGTTTTAACAAATCCACAACGTTTTTATTTCCAACCCATTTCATATCGTAAACCATAGGCTCGCCCGTTATCTTTTCCAATTCACGGCTGTTTATCACATCTACGTCTGCATTGTGAGTATAGAGCTTTGTTAAAATTGTGAAGGGATTCTCTTTGTTTATGGCGAGGGCGCTTAAAACTTCTCTTGCTCTTGCGGGGTTATTTTGCCGAATGTGGTTTAAAAAATTCAGCAAGCCATCATTCTGTTGCCTGTGCTGTTCTTCTAAATAACAAACCTTCAAATTCATTTTATTCCATACTTCTGACTTCGTCACAAACTTTTCGTCGCCATTTCTTTTCACCGGTGGCAACTGGAAAAAATCTCCAGAACAAACTATCTGCATCCCGCCAAACGGCTCTTCGCTCATCTTAAACATCTGGCAGATTTTATTTAAAGAATCAAACTGGAAAGAATTAAGCATTGAAATTTCGTCTATAATCAAAACTTCGTTTCCCCTAAATCGTTTTTTAACATAGCTTTTTCTTAAAATTTTCTTTAAGTCCTTTTCTGAAAGTTTGTCTTTAACTCCCAAACCGGACCACGAGTGAATTGTAACTCCGCCAATATGTGTCGCGGCAATTCCTGTTGATGCGGTAACGCCAAACTTTGTTCCTTTTTGCTTTAAGTGTTTTATATATTTATTCAAAACAAAAGTCTTCCCGCTTCCAGCCGGCCCCGTCAAAAACACATTATGCCCCATCTTTAGAATTTCCAATGCCTCACTCTGCATCATATCATTTACTATTCATAATTTTACTTCTCGCTTTCGGCTCGAGCTTTTAACAAAAAAATAGTTTCGGACTTCAACTTCGCTCTGGCCCAGTCTTTTTGCAAATCGGTTAAAAAATCTCCCAATCCATCCAAAATATGCTTATTATCCAGCTTTGTATCTGGCATTATGCATAAAACAGCTCAGATGTTTGAGCGGTTCAATATTCTTTAAATAGCTTTATAAACAACGTTTTTGCCATCTTTGCCCACCTGCTTAACCTTGCCCTCGGCTTCCAAGTCATCAAAATACCTTCTTACTGAAGCGCTAGAAATATTTAAATTTTTTACCACCTCACGATTGCTTATTCGCTTTTTCGCGCTTAGCATTTCCAAAATTTTTGCCTTCATCTGATTTTTCTTTTCCTGCATTTTTTTGTTGTATTCGTCTAAACCGCTTCCAAAAGCCGCATATTCGTCTCTTTCTTTTTCCAAAGCCAAAATCTCTTTTTTATCCCCCTCATTTTTTTGATAACATTTCCACACAACCCACAATAACCCAACAATTATCAAAACTAAAATTGTTTCAAAAACATTAATCATATATTTTTACTTCTCAGCTAATTTTTAATTTAACCATATAGTTCGTTAAAAATTTTAATTAAATAATTTAGAAATACTCCAGCGAGAAAAGTAATAATCGGGATGAATATAATAGTCCATACGGAATTATATCGTTCTAATATACCCTGCATGAGCCCGAGAAAACCACTTATCTTATCTGCCATCGGAGTCGCAACAGAAGGCATTTTCATTTTTGTCCCATCTTTTTCTTCTGTTTCAGTCATTTCAATATAACCCTCCTTCACACAGATATTTAAAATATCATTATATTCTTGTATTCTCTTTTTTAGTTTATTTTGGTTGTAGAAAAACCTCCAAGGTAGGACCCAACGAAACCTTCTCACCGATTTATATGCTAATCCAGGATATGTAGGATTTTTTTTTCTAGGATCATTAGAAATAAAAAAATAAGGGGATAAAAGAACCTGTCTCATCATGGACAAATCTTCAATCGATTGAAAACTACTATGGCGATTTATCTCCTTGCGTAGGCTTTCTAAAAACCACCATTTTTTAATAAAACGCATCATTCTAATTAATTTTTAATTACTATTTTAATCAATTTTTTGTTTAAGATAATTGTAAATATCGTTTATAACTTCTTTTATATCATTACTAAAATTGTCGTCTTCTTCCCCGCTCATATCGTAAATAATTTCACGAATATCACCATTTTCTTTTGTTTTTAACTCGAGTGGCCCAAAATTCTGTCGCAAAGCTATATTTAATTCTTTTATTTTTTTATCAATGGGCTTTATTTTTTCCAATATCTCCGATCCCCACAAAACCTGTACAGCCAATAGATGAGATTCCATTTCCGAATAAGCATCGCTAATTTTTTCCCATCTCATTTCATAAACATATCCAGTCGGGTCATTTTTTAATTTATCTTTATCTATATCATCACCATATTTATTTTTAGCATATTGAATAGCTTTATATTCTTCAGACGGCCATATCGCAGGATTTCTAACATATTTGATTGCCTTTTTAAGCTTCAATAAGGAATAATTCAAATTATAAAAAGCCTCAAATTCTTTCGTCCCCTTTATCTGTCTTCTCCATGTAGACAACCCAAAACCAGCTATTATCAAACCTATTGCCGTTAGAATAAAAGTTATAAAATCTTTTAACATATTTTACCCGTCAATTTCTTTCATTATTTTGTCGGTTTTGAATGTTTTTAAATTGTGCTCCCAAATTCTTATAATTTTCCATCCACATTTTTTGTAATAAACATTTACCTCTTTATCCCTTTCTTTGTTGCGCTTTATTTTCTTAATCCAGTAATCGCGATTCGCTTCGGGTATTCGGCAATGCTTTTTACACCCGTGCCAGAAGCAACTATCAATAAATATAGCCAGTTTTTTTGATGCAATAACTATGTCTGGTTTGCCAAAGTGTTTTGAACTATTTTTTCTGTATCTTGCGCCCTGCTCTGTTAAAATTTTCCAAACACTTTTTTCAAGTTTAGTTTCCTTACTCTTTACCATCCTCATTATTTCGCTTCTTTTTTTCTTTGAAAAAACGTCCATCATATTTCAACCCCAAATAATTCAACCGGATTTATTTTGAATTGCAACATTTTAGCTGTTTCTCTGCCGCTATCTCCTCCCTTTCTTTGCATGCCTATTCTTCCAATCTTTAAGCTTCCTTGAGAAGTTATTCTAACATCTCCGCTGCCAAAAATATTCATTGCCTCATTGATTGATTTCAAAACCCAGCTATTTTTTCCATCCGCTTTTAGAATAACTAAAATCCAATCGGCGGAAAATTCTCCTCTGCCTTTCAGCAGATCCGAAACAATCAAAATTTTATTTTTAGTAAAAAAATTTAAAACTTTTTCTTGATCAGATAAGCCCACTTCATCTAAGAACATTCTCCTTTTGTCTCTTAACCCGTTTTTTATTGGCGCTATCTCCCCTGTAAATATTTTAAGAATTTTTACAGTATCTGATGGGATTTCCCATAGCTCAGCATATTTATCAACTCGTCTTTTATCTATTTGATTGAACCCCTGAGGATTGCTAACTAACTTCACTTGTAAATTTTGCAAATCTTCCTGTGATTTTAATTTGATTATAATTCGTATCTTAACCTGTATATCTGCTTTATATGAGCCGCGAATTTTTACGGCTTTCACATATTCAATATCACCAATTTTATAATTCATGGCTTCAAGCCACTTCTGAGAGACTTCATCATTTTTCCAATTATTAAAACGCGTGATTACATCCTTTTCGTTTTTAAACCCGCCACACGCTGTTTGAGATCCAAGTTTTATTAACTTCTTTAGCAACTTTTTTTTATCCATACTATGAAATATAATTTATTAATTCTTTACCAACTGACTCTATGGCGCTAACAGTCATTGCATTACCCGCTTGGCTCAGCAAATAAATATCAGCTATTTTTCTATTAGTCTTTTGGGATAATTCTTTGGGAAATCCCTGCAAAAGCAGAGATTCAAAACCGGATAACTTTCTAAATTTTTTATTTTTAACATACAAAATACCGTGTCTTCCGGTCCTCAATGTGGGAACTTTTCTTTTATATAATCTTAGATCTGATTGACGAGTGTCTAAAACTAAATAGTCGTCTTTTAGCAAACTTTCTATTTTAAATAATCCTTTATTGTATTTATTGTCTAAAAATCTCAGAAATGTTTCATAAGCTTTTTGTTTTTCAGTAAATTCTAATTCCTTATTATCTATCAAATATTCCTCTACGTCTGGGGTTTTGATGGGCATGGGCCATTGAAACTCTGTATTTTTAGAAACTAAATCTTTTCTTATACCTACAAAATAAATTCTTTCTCGCATTTGCGGAACTCCTAGATTCAAACTGTTCAACACTTCGCTGTAAACTTTATATCCAGCCTCGTCTAGTTCTTTTAAAATTGTTTTCAATGTGTCTCCGCCATCATGATTAACCAATCCTTTTACATTTTCTAAAATGAAAAATGGCAAGTTTTTCTCTTTCATTATTTTAATTAAACCATAAATTATTTGCCCCCTTTTATCCTCCATCCCTTTTCTTTTTCCGGCTACTGAAAAAGTCTGACACGGAAAACCAGCAATCATTAAATCAAAATCGGGTAAATTTTTTGGATCTATCCTCATTAAGTTGCCATAATTTTTTTCTTCGTTACCAAAAAACATCCTATATGTGTATTCCGAGTACTTATCAATCTCCGAAAAACCGACACACTTCATGCCTAAATTTTCCAAACCCAAACGTCCCCCGCCAATACCAGCGCAAAAATCAATAAATTTTAATTTTTTGCTTGCCATTTTATTTTTATTATCATAGCAAATTATTTCACCTGCTTCCAATATCCTTTTTTAAGAACAGAAATTATTCTCCCGATCATGCGGGTTTGTTCGTCAAAAGGAATAATGGGATAATCTGGATTTTCAGGTTTTAAATAAATGAAGGGCGGCTTATCGTCTGATATAAAACGTTTAATTGTGCAATTTCCCGCTATATCTGCCAAAACAATATTTCCTGAAGAAAATTCTTTTTGTGTTTTTACAACGACAACGTCTCCGTTGTTAATTCCAGCCCCAATCATTGAATCTCCTGAAACTTTTATAAGAAAAACTTCTCCTTTCAATCGCGCCACATCTTTTGATATATTTTCCCATTCACCTGTTATTTCAATCGCCTCTATAGGCATGCCAGCTGCAGCGGTTCCCAAAAATGGAATCAATGGTGGTCTACCTAAAATTTTATCTCCTAAAGGCAAAATCGTAATGCTTCGCGCGGAAGATTCATTTTTCTTTAAAAGTTTTTGGTCTTCTAACTTTTTTAAAAGGTCAATAATGGATTGATTGGAAGCCACACCTAAACTTCCTCTCATTTCTTCAAATGTTGGAGGATAGCCCGTATCTTTAATATAATCATAAATAATCTGCAATAGTTGTTTTTGTCTTTTTGTAATTTTATCCATTAAATTATAATAACTGACTAAATAGTCGGGTGTCAATATGTGCGCTTGTGAATAACTAAAAACAGCCGTAAAGCGGCTGAATTAAACCGCTCAAACAGCGCCTGAGCGGTTACGCCAAGGTTAAACAATGAGAGTGATTTTATTTATACCTTTTTATTTAATCCCTGGACAATTGGTAAGTAAATTAAAAAAGTATCTTTGGCAGGACATTTCCGATGTATCCCATGCAATATTAAACCAATTAACTAAACAATATATCAATCCTCCGATAATAATTCCCTTAGCAATATCTTTTTTCTTTAGAATAAAAAAATAAGTTGATAATACTATAACAACTATTGGTGGGTTGAGAAATAAAAAATAGTCGTTTATATAAATATTACTTGGCTTATCGCCTATAAATTTAAATATAACCTCGTCACCTATCCACATAATGGTAAACATAATTATGGCGGTAAATATAATTTTTTTATTCATGTTATTTAGATTTCAAAGAATTAATAATAGATGATATTTGAGAAATCGTTGCGCTTATTGAGTTTAATGTTGCTGAAGTTGCTCTTGATGCCGTATCTGAAACCACTTGACCTGCATAGGAAACCGCTTGTTTTGTCGTCTGGATAGCAGACGAAACAGCCCATGGAGTATCTATTGAATTTCCTGATCCATAGGGAAAATGAGGCATATTTACATATCCAGGAATCAATGGGCTATAGTATGCGTTTTGTATGTCGGGCACAACGCCACCAGCGTTAATAACAGTTTGAGTCCATGCATTTCCTGCGAATTTTTTTTATCCCAAACAAGGCCGTACTTCTTTTTTTTCAAAGTTTCCAGTTCGTTAACTAATTCTTCTTTTGTATAGTTTTCGTATTTATTACTTTTTTTCATATTTTTATTTATTAAACCACTTTTTGCATGCGTTTGCAAGGAAGTTTAACAGGCTTAGCACAGATAAAAAACAGCCTAATTAGGGCTGTTTCCTCTTATTTCAAACTTTTTGAATCGCTCAAACAGCGTCTGAGCGGTTAAAGTCAAGACTGTTTTTTATTTAATTCCGGGACAATTGGTAAGTAAGTTAAAGAAAAATCTTGTGCAACCCATTCCTACGGATACGTCCCAAAGGATTAAAAATCCAGTTGTAAAAGAATATATTAATCCTCCGATAATGCTTCCTATCATAAACTCCTTCTTTTTTCTTACAAAAAAATACACCCCCACTGCAAATGTAATAAATAAAGGATAGGTATATAAAAAAACATCGCTCAAAATATTTTTTGGAAAAAAATCCAAAATTAAAAAAATAACAAACTGACTAATCCATACACCAATTAAAGAAACAATGCTTATTACTATTATTTTTGTTGTTTTATTCATAATTTATTTTATCGCACTTTTTACAACGACGCAGGACCAGCTAGAACTTCAAATAAAAAAGTCATTATTAACATAAACACAACGAAACCCAAAGCTAAACCTATCGTAAAGGCATATTGCTTTTTCCAAAACACAAAATATATTCCTAAAAGCGACACCGTGATTAATGGATATTTAAATAAAAACGGAAGTGGATCTACATATCCTGGAACTAAACGATAAATACCCATAATAAAAACACCTTCTATTATAAGAGTCGACACAATCCCAATAAACACTTTCCCAATGATTTTGAAAATATTTTTGTTAAAAACCATATTTTTTATTTTTTGATTAAGGAAGAAACATAATTATTAATTCTTTCTTTTAATACATCTACTCTGCTTTGAACTTGTTGAAGCAGTGTCTGTGACGATAATTGATATCTATATCCTGGATAACCGCCCGCCGCAGTCTTATTCGGATCCGGATTAAATGCATCCATCTGATCTTTTACACCAGCTTTAACACCCATCGTATAAGAAAATACATTACAATTGCCTTCTTTTATATTAAATCCAAAAGGTAATTGTGTCTGTCCCCACCAGGAATAGTTCATTCCAGACAAGTCGGTTTCATTATAAATCTTTCCGAGATTATTTATGAATTGCGTATCATTTTGTCCTTCGGGAGGGTTAATTTCCATACTATTTATTTTGGCTCCACCCTCAAAAGCAGTCTTTTTATCCCAACTTGTTTCAGTCGTGCCCATGTTTTTTATTAATTTATTTGTTAAACCAAGATATTTATTATCACTATTATACCCACCCATAGTAAATCCTTCTGTTCCCCTTGGTAAGCCCTGAATATTAATTTCATCGGGATGATCTGGGACTGCTTTAAAATAAGTGTGAACTCCTATAGCCTGCCCCTTAACATCGAAAACTGGCTTAGATTCTATCCATACTGTTTCGCCTGAGGGATCTGAAAGTGTTATCGGGTTATTCCTCGCGTACGAATACGCGTTCTGATTTTGTGGGTCTTGGAGCCACTCAGCGGAGATTGCCCAAAACATTGGGTCTTCTGATATAAATCTGCCTATACTGCTGTTGTAATACCTTGCGTTGAGGTAGTTTAAGCCTGTGTCTTGGTCATACTCCTGGCCTATGTATTTTCTCTGCTCGGAATAAGAGCCAGAATTAATTCGTATTTCTCCAAACGGGAAGTAGTCCATTGTTTCTGCAATTGCGCCTGCGCTATCGGTCATCACGCTTGAGCTGTTTAGTAAATCATTTGTCGCATAATAAACCTTGGCAGCAGCTCCGCTACCTTGTATTGTAGCAAGGTCTATGTTGTTTGCAAAGATGTGTTTTACTGTTTGGGTGTTAGGTATTGGATTTTGGGTGTTAGTTGAGATATTGTAAAATTGGGTTGGGTAAATAGTGGTTGTGGTTGGAGTTGTAACTTTAATTCTTTGGCCCGAAGGGTCATAGGAATAGGTTTAAAATAAATGGTGGCTGACCCCATTTTACCATTTTACTCCATTTACTTAGTCTTTCACAAAAGCGCCCGATTCTTCTATTCTCCTCACCCCATCCCATTGTTTAATGTCAGGAAGAAGAATTGTGTCAGAGTATCCATCATAATATTTTACATCGGCATATCCGATAACAGTCTCCTTAAAATTTAATGTCTCTATATCTAGCTCACCAGCCATGAGAAGTTGAGTACCCATATTGTGAGGCGCATCATCAGGAATTGGAAGGCTCCATACGAGTCTATTATCTGTAAAAACGAAATATAAATTCTGTTTATCTAGAAAAAAAGACTTATCAATATTATTCCATGTAGATACTAGTGTTTTTGTTGTATATTGACCATTTTTGTCAATAATATTCAAAACTATGTTTTCGTAGTGTGAGCCCACGCATAATAATTTTTCGTTTCTGATGACACCTGCGTCGCAAAAAGAAGATGCCTCTTTTCGAATCAAATTCTGCCAGCCGCTATTTGAAATTTCAACTTGAATAATTTCGTAAAGTATTTTTGTGTCGTAACCTTCACTATCTTTAGCTTCTACAATCTCGTCATTCAATCTTACTTTCGCATCACCCCATGTTAATTCTTTAACTGGCTGACCTAAAATCTCGGGGCGAAATAAAATATCTTTTTGAAATTGTTCTTTATTTTTATTTATCTCAACCAATTTTTCGTAAAGGGAATTATCGACTCTCGATTTATAAGCCTGAATCTGACGTATTTGAATAAATTTGTACACAGGATAGATTAGGACAACGATGATAATAATAATTAAAATTAAAATTATTTTCTTTTTTACCATATTTTAGTTTTTTATGAATTTATAAACATTGTTATCCCAAACATTTTGGTTCTCAAATATCTCTCCGTGGTTATTAATCCAACGGTACCAGTTTTCTTGATACTGCGTTGCATTTTGATTGTTTGCCCCACCTGTAGTCCTTCCTGCCCAACCAATTTCATTCCAATTCATTATGCTTCCTATTATAAATCCTGGAATTCCAAGAAATAATCCGCCGATTGCTGCAGACATACTGGTTTGGTTTCCGGCAAATCTTTGCACTTTATCTCCTTTGCTATAAACATTGATATTATTATCAATCTTATTCTGATCCTCGGTATAAGCTTTTAGCATCGGTCTGGCAAAAGATACCATATTTTCAATCTGATGGGAATCACTTTGCTGTGTATAAAGCGCAACAACATTACAACCGTGGCTATGGCAAACGACGTTTAGTGGCTCACTAGCAGAATAATTTTTCATAGTTTCATTTACAAAACTAGAAAAATTATTTGCTCCATCTTTACGAGCGGCATCATTATCGCCTCCAGTCCATCCACTAAAATTATACACGTCTTGCCCTTTGAAACTGTTGCTAATGTTATTTTGTAATACAGTATTATCTTTTAAATAGTCTGATTTCCCCGAGGCCGAACCAAACGGTTGTGTACCAGATACTGTCACAACAATTAGTCCCGTTGGATCACTGCCAATTATCGGATTATTCCTCGCGTATGCATACGCATTCTGGTTTTGGGGATCGGAGAGCCAGTCAGCGTTGAAGTTCCAGAACATTGGGTCTTGGCTGGTGAATCTTGCGATTGCGGAGTTGTAATATCGTGCATTTAAATAATTTAATCCAGTTTCAACATCATATTCCTGGCCTATATACTTACGTTGTTCGTTAAGAGTGCTGTTTGCAGGTTTAGTGTCCAGCCGTATTTCTCCAAACGGGAAGTAGTCCATTGTTTCTGCAATTGCGCCTGCGCTAT
>ERZ1292629.2923-Hain-H43-01um-R1-2923-length-13750-cov-9_pt1 | contig 13750 bp, 17 predicted proteins | sample MGYA00564399_ERZ1292629 | MGnify/ENA primary metagenome ERZ1292629 (study PRJEB36523, sample SAMEA6512636) | groundwater metagenome | collected 2019-01-08 | study: AquaDiva: Metagenomics assemblies of 32 groundwater samples
TCAATCTCGCCCCGGCGATACTGTGCCACTCGGTATCTGAATTTTCAAAATATCCGGCGTTTCGTTTTGCTCCTAAGCAACCGATAGTGCGGCAGAATCACGTATCCCAAAAAGTCCACGCCCTGACCGGCATTGAGAATGGAACATTTTTTGGGATGCAAAGAGAGCTTCAACTTGTCCCCGATAAATTTTCGGAACGGATCAAGGAGGTCTTCCAAATATTTTTTGTCGGTCGACACAATCACAAAGTCGTCGGTGTAGCGCGCGTAATGTTTAACCTTCAGATCGTGCTTAACGAATTGGTCGAGTTCGTTCATGTAAACATTGGCGAAAAGCTGCGATGTAAGGTTGCCGATCGGCACCCCCTTATGTTCAAAAAGCGTTGAGCGCGAAGATGCGTAACTTCCGACGATTTCTTCGAGTAGCCACATTACATCACAATCCTTGATTCGTTTTCTCAAAATGGACAACAAAACTTCATGGTCAACCGTATCAAAAAACTTTTTTACATCGCATTTCAATACAAAGCACGACTCGGAGTAGTTTTTACTGGCCTTGCGGATCATTGTTTCAAGAGCAAGCACGCCTTTATGATTCCCTTTGTGTGTCCTACACGAAAAAGAATTCTGAATGAATGTCGGCTCAAAAATAGGATTCAAAACTTTGAAAATCGCATGATGAAGTACCCGGTCCCGAACCGAAGCTTTGTATATGTGGCGCACCTTGGGATCGCAAATATAAAAATCGCTATACGGCCCGTGTTTGTATTTTTGGGATTTCAAATCCCGATGAAGTTGAAAAACATGCTGCTCCAATTCAAATTCAAAATGCTGGACATCCTCTTTTTTCTTTTTGTCTTTATAAAATTCATCCCACGCAGAAAACAGATTATCAGGGGAAATTATTTTCTCAAAAATGTCGCCGTGGCTTTTCATACATAATGAAATAGTTTTATGAACGAATTCGATATTCCAATATTCAAAAAAGCGTATGAACTTTACAAGACATTGCGCGAGTTGCGACGCTTTGTTCCAAAACAAGACAGGTTTTCAATCTTCGAGCGAGTGGATACCGCCACGCTTGATATTATAGAAGGTATTATGCTTGCAAGTGGCCAACAAAAAACAGGTAAGCTACCGGCCCTGGAACGAACTAGTCTAAAACTCAACATGCTTCGCGTATTTACCCGACTTATGAAAGACACCAAAGCATTGGATAATAAAAAATATATTGCTCTCGAATCCGCACTTGATGAAATCGGTAGAATGCTCGGCGGATGGATACGATCAATCCGGGCTGATTAAATAAAAGGCATCCATATGGATGCCTTTTACAATATTAAGAGAGACTTCGGAAGAAACGCGGACACCGAACCATAGTTATCGTTAGTGTTGTCAACCGAGTTCGTGTCGAACTTGACCTTGCCATCGTTGAAGTTGAAGTTCGGAGCGTTGTCGAACGAAGCGTCCGCATCCGGATAATTACTCTCGTCCATCTATATCACTGGAAATCGAGGTTTACCGCTCAATAAGGAGCCTATATCCTCTCAATCCTGTATTTTATCCGGCAGCATCCCCATCTTATGGGGAATCTGCACCAGACAAGAGCAAGCAGTAATCTCCTCAATACAACACACTTCCCTTAACCGTAATCAAGGGAATTCCGGTTGTTTTTCTCTTCATTGAAGAGAGAGTTCGGCGACGGCAATCCGTAAACGGCCATGCATGAGCCTAATCTCATTAATTAGTGTATCAAAATATTTTAGTTTGAGAAAGACGTTGTATAAAAATAAAAAGGGGCCATCCGTGGTGTGTTGTGGATAACCCCAATTTTTTGCGTCGAACGCAAGGATCAAAAAAACAAAAGAACCAAGCGTTCGAGTGTTCAAGGAACAAATTACTGCGGAAGAAACGAGGACACCGAACCATAGGGATCGGAAGTGTAGACAACCGAGTGCGTGTCGAACTTGACCCTGCCAACGTGGAAGTCGAAGAACGGAGCGTAGGCGAACGAAGCGTCCGCATCCGGAGAGTACTCGTCTCCAGGGCAGTCGAGCCACAGATCGTCATAGTGCTGGAGCCGGATCGGATTCGTGAGAATCATAGTACCGATGTTCTTAGCACCTTCACCGAACTCCGAACCGGCGAACACTTCACGTGCCCGGCGGACTGACTTGCCACGATGGCGGATGCCAAACTGCTCGGACACGACGACGATGTCGCTACCCGGCTGCTGCTCGATGATCCGATTCGTCATGGTTACGGTCCGCATCGACTGACGCAGATATTTTGGTCCCAACCGCCCCGCGCGGTAGTTCTCGAATTTGCCATTGCAAGATTTGGCTAGAGCCTTCAATACTTCTTCGAACTCCTCGCCGTAGGCCTCTGAGAAGAAGCCTGGACGTATGAGCGCGAAGGGTCCTTCAACCCACTTCGGGAACTGCAGTGATGGATATACCTCGCGCATATAGCGGATGGCGCCGTCGGGGTTGAGGACGGGCCAGTGCGAGCGCAGGATATCAATCTGATTCTCGACACTCACGGGTTTAGTGTAACCCGAGAGATAGCCGTAATTGGATTTAACTTCCTCGTCAGTGAACTGGTTGGAAACAGAGAGTTCGCTGGTCTTCGCGACAATAATCTCGGCGACTGCGAGTTTGAGTTCATCGCCATGTTCGAGAACTCGCTGCCAGCCCCCGTTGTTCGTCTCGACTTTTTCGAGTGCGAGCTTTGTGCCGTGCCGGACGATATCCTCCATTATCCTCGTGTACTGCGTTTTCTGACCTTCAGTTATACCAGATGTGATCAATGTGTTCATTGTCATCATCCTCCTTTCTTAAATTTGAAAACTACCCGAACCGCTCGGATTAGCGACTACGTCTCTATTTGAGACGAGCGTTTTAGAAACCAATTTTGGCGCCCAAAACGCTCATCTCAATGCTTTTTCTAACCCTTTTACTATTTTAAAGAACGCTATAATTTTAACAAATAACGAACAATATGTCAAAAGTGCGTTTATATCATACTGGAGCCCCATCTTTACAATGGTATAATTATTTCTAATGGACTCGCTCACGGAAAAGAAGACGCGGTACTTGGAAACGATGGCGGTGAGGATCCGCGAGCATATTATTGAAATGCTTGTTGAAGCTGGCTCGGGGCATTCCGCGGGACCGCTTGGCATGGCGGATGTCTTTTCCGCGCTCTATTTTCATGTTTTAAAGCATGACCACAAAAATCCAAACTGGAGCGAGCGCGACAGGTTGGTTGTTTCAAATGGCCATATCTGCCCGGTACAGTACGCCGCGCTTGCGCTTGCGGGATATTTTCCTATTGAAGAACTGAAAACACTCCGAAAAATCAACTCGCGGCTTCAAGGGCATCCGCATCGCGGTTCACTCCCAGGAATTGAAACAACATCGGGCCCGTTAGGATGCGGCCTTTCGCAGGCAATCGGCATGGCGCTCGCGGCAGAATTGGATAAATCGCGCCGGCAAATCTATTGCGTGATGTCGGACGCCGAGCATCAGGAAGGCAACACATGGGAAGCGATTATGTTTGCAGGGAAACGACGACTAGCTAATCTCACGGCAATCATTGACCGCAACAACATTCAGATAAGCGGATTTACGGAAGACGTCATGCCGCTTGAGTCATTGCGCAGAAAATACGAGGCATTCCGCTGGCACGTTTTGGAAATTGACGGACACAACATTGAACAATTCATTGATGCGATTCACGAGGCGCAGGCAGTCTACGAGGCGCCGACTGCGATAATCGCCCACACGATTCCGGGGAAGGGCGTTGATTTTATGGAACAGGATTACCGTTGGCACGGAAAGCCCCCGACGCCGCATGAAGCGAAACTGGCGTTAAAAGAGCTGCGCACGTTAGGGGGCAGGATTAGGAGCGAACATGAATAAAAATCAAATCTCAAATCTAAAATCTCAAAAGTAAATATTCAATCTAAAATCTAATGGAAAACGATTATAAACATCAATTTTATGCCAGAATTTATAAATACGGTTTAGACATTATAAAAATAATTGAGGAATTGCCAAAAGACCAAACATCCAAAATATTAGGCGATCAGTTATTGCGGAGCGGGACATCAGTAACTGCTAACATAATAGAAGCGAAATCAGCAAGTTCTAAGCGAGATTATATAAACTTTTATAGTTATTCCCTAAAATCAGCAAACGAGACAAAATTATGGATATGCTACTTAAGAGATGCAAAGAAAATTCCATCACCAAGAAGCGAAACGCTCTTAAAGGAAACAAACGAAATCGCGAATATTATTGCGGCAAGCATTCTTACTATGAAAAATAAAAGAAAGATTTAAATTTTCATTTGTATTTTTGAGATTTTAAATTTGATTTTTGAGATATTATGCTTAACCCAAACGCAAAACTAAATAAAGAACTTTTCAGCGAGCACGTGGAGCTTCGCGCGATTAGAGACGGCTATGGCGAAGGGTTGGTTATTGCCGGCGAGGAAAACAAGAATGTTGTTGCGCTCTCGGCCGATTTGCGCGAATCAACGCGGTGTGAGGAATTTGCAAAAAGATTTCCTGAAAGGTTCTTTGAGGTTGGCGTTGCGGAACAAAATCTTGCTACAATCGCCGCGGGCCTCGGCGTTTCTGGGAAAATTCCGTTCATATCTTCGTACGCGGTGTTTTCGCCCGGGAGAAACTGGGAGCAAATTCGCACGACGATTGCCTATAACGATGCAAACGTGAAAATCGCGGGGCATCACGCCGGCATTTCGGTCGGTCCTGATGGCGCGACGCATCAAGCGACGGAAGATATCGCAATAATGCGCGCGATGCCGAATATGAAAATATTTGTTCCGTGCGACGCGATTGAAGCTAAAAAAGCAACAGAGGCGGCGGCTCATATAATAGGCCCTGTTTATCTTCGGTTTGCGCGCGAGAAAACGCCGGTAGTTACAACTGATGATACGCCGTTCACTCCGACAAAAGCCGAAGTGTTTTGGGATCCGCCAGCTGGCGGAAATAAACCAAGCGTAACAATTGCCGCGTGTGGAACAATGGTATATCAAGCGCTTCTCGCCGCGCGCGAGCTTGAAAAAGAAAAAATCAACGCGGTTGTTTTGAATGTTCACACCATAAAACCGTTGGACGAAACAACGCTTTTAAAATATGGAAAGCAGACGAAAGCGATAGTAACCGCGGAAGAACATCAAATAAACGGGGGACTCGGAGGCGCAATCGCGGAACTGTTTGCAAAACATTCTCCGCTCCCGATTGAGATGGTTGGAATCCATGACATGTTTGGCGAATCAGGAAGCCCCGCTGACTTGATGAAAAAATACGGTCTCACGGCGCAGGACATTATAAAAGCGGCGAAGAAAGCAATGAAAAGAAAGAAGTAGCGCCCTCGCTTTTTCTCGCTTTAAAAACAAAGAGAGAGCGTATGACGCGTCATACGCTCTATGCCATGTTTGACTCAATCCCAGCCACAAACCCAGGTCCTCAGGTCATAGCAGTTGACGAATACAAAATAGTATAGTATAATTGTAACCGGAAAATTACAAATGCTTATTTGGGGTTCCTGAAAGACAGTAAGGAATGAGGAATAAGCGTCAAGAAGGAGTAAATGCCATGAAAGATGATTGGACAAAAGCAGTTGCTGAGTTGTGTGAGTTTTTCGTTTCGTTGCGCAAAAAAGCATTTGATGCTGGCGTAACCAGTGAACAATTCAACGAAGCGATTTTAAACGAAAACGTGATTGCTGAAATGGCAAAACCGATAGTCAATTACGCAAACCGGACGAAAAACCTCGCCCTGAAATCCCTCAAACTCATCGCAAGCGGTATCTCGATCATTACCCAGCCCTTCTCAAATGATTCGTTCTTTGTAAAAGGTGGTCCTGTAAAGCTCTGGTTCGGAAAAAACTTCACAGAATGGGTTCTTCCCGAAATTTCCGAGACGGTCTCCGCCTTTGATGGGAAGCTCACGAAAACCCAGCTTGCTGAATCCATGTATGATTCAGCAATTTTAGACGAGTTGGGAAATCCCAATCCCTTCTCAGTTTCTAAATTTGTGGCAATCATCCGCGATCTTCTCACAAAACAGCTGAACGGCGAGGGTGGCACGCTTCTCGCAAACGGCTATGCAAACATCTTTTATGTGAAACTGAAAAATGGGCGCGTTGTCGCTGTGAGCGTGCGCCGTGACGTTGGCGATCGCGTGTGGTTCTTGAGTGCCCGCGGCTTGGGCGGATCTGGGTGGGCTGCTGGTCATTGCGCGTTCTCTTGTGGGGCTGACCCATTGATTTCTTAAACTCTTATTTTTAACCCCGTTTTTATAAACGGGGTTTTTGCTACAATAAAATTACGATGATGTATTTCCGTCCAGTTTCTCTTTCTTCGCATTTCCCATCCATAATTCACTATTCGTAATTCATCATTCAACTTACCATGTTTGATATCATAACCATCGGAACCGCGACGCGAGACGTATTTCTGAAAAGTAGACTCTTTAAAGTTCTACACGATCCGAAGCATCTTAAGAAACTTGGGTTCACGACCGGCGAGGCGGAGTGCCTTGCGCTTGGATCAAAGATTGAAGTTGATGATATGGCGGTTACCGTGGGTGGCGGGGCGGCGAACACGGCTGTAACATTCACGCGCTATGGATTAGAAACCGCGGCGCTTATCCGCGTTGGAAACGATTCGGCCGGCGATGATATCGCTGAAACGTTGAAACGGGAGAAAGTGAAATTGTACGCGATACGGGACAAGAATAATCCGACCGCATATTCAACAATTCTTCTTTCGCATAACGGGGAGCGAACGATTCTTGTATATCGCGGAGCGTCTGAATCTTTAGAGGAAAGAGAAGTACCCTTCAGTAAACTAAAAGCAAAATGGGCATACATCGCTCCTGGAGGAATTTCATTTCCAGTGATGGAGAAAATTATCGCGACGCTAAAGAAAAACAATACATTCATCGCGTTCAATCCCTCCAAACACTACATCGCGCTTCCGAAAGCGAAACTGCACAAAATACTGCATGAAGTTGATATTGTCCTAGTGAACTGCGAGGAGGCGTCGCGGATAACCGGCGTGCACTACGAAAACACGCGCGGAATTTTTAAAAAGCTTGACGACATTGTGCCGGGCATCGCGGTTATGACGGATGGAAAGAAAGGCGCATTTGTGTCTGACGGTTCAGAAATTTTTGAATCCCCCGCCTTTGATAATAAAAAATTTGTTGATAGTACCGGCGCGGGCGACGCGTTCGGTGCGGCGTTTGTTATAGGTATTATGAAAACAAAAAGCATTGAAGAGGCAATTCGCATGGGTATGGCGAACTCCGCCTCGGTTGTGGAACACATCGGCGCGCAGGAAGGAATTCTTCACAAGCGAGAGTACAATGATAAACGGTGGAAGGGATTGAAAATAAAAGTCAGTAAACTATGAAATGAATTATGAATAGTGAATTGTGAATTATGGAAAACAAAACCCAAGAGCAAAAACCTAAAGTTGGAGTTGGAGTAATGATTATGAAAGATGGAAAAGTCCTGTTTGGTAAAAGAAAGGGGTCACATGGCGAAGGCAAGTACGCCTTTCCCGGTGGGCATCTTGAGCACCTAGAGTCATTTGAAAATTGTGCACGGCGTGAGGTTCATGAGGAATGCGAAATAGATATTGATGGAATCCGGTTTCAGTTTTTAGCAAATTTTAAGGATTATGCGCCTAAGCACTATGTGCATATTGGGTTGCTCGCAAATTGGAAAAATGGAGAACCTAAAGTACTGGAACCGGAAAAATCTGAATCGTGGGATTGGTATGATTTGAAAAATCTTCCTGAGTCTATGTTTGAAATGTGCAAACTTGCAATAAGAAGTTATAAAACAGGCGAGAAATACTACGATTCATAGTTTACATGAGAAGTCTTACTGAAGTTATAAAAGACGCAGAAGAACGGAAAATCGCCATTGGGCATTTTAATATCTCAAACCTTGAGCAACTGAAAGCAGTCGCCGATGTTGTAAAAAAAATGAATGTTCCAGTTATTATTGGCGTATCTAAAGGCGAACGGGAATTTATAGGCGTAGATCAGGTAGTCGCGCTTGTGGAAAGTTTTAGGAATGGCGAGATTGAAATGTATCTTAATGCGGACCATACACACTCAATAGAGAAAGTACGCGAGGCGGCTGAGGCGGGATTTAACGCGATACTATTTGACGGAGGTAAGCTACCATTAGACGAGAATATAAAACAAACATTGGAAGCGATTCGTGTTGCAAAATCAGTCGCGCCGGACATTTTAATAGAGGGAGAGTTGGGATATATAGGCGGAGGGTCTGAAATATTGGAAAAACTGCCAGAAGACGCGGCGATATCCTCTGAAAGTTTTACAAAACCCGAAGACGCCGAAAAATTCGTGAAAGAAACGGGAGTGGATTTACTAGCTCCCGCCGTCGGGAACATTCACGGAATGCTTGCCCATCCGAATCCTCCAGCCGGCGGAGAAGGAGGGTTTGAGTTTATTCCGAACCCGCGGCTCGACATTCCGCGCATTCGCGCGATAAAAGAAGCGGTAAGGATTCCACTGGTCTTGCACGGTGGTTCTGGAATATCGGATGAAGATTTCATTTCCGCGATTGACGCCGGCATTTCTATAATTCATATCTCAACGGAATTGCGCGCCGCGTGGCGCGGCGGCGTAGAACGGGAACTAAAAGAAAATAAAAACGAGGTTGCTCCGTACAAAGTAATGGCGGATGTAGTGAACGAGATGGAGGAGGTTATAGAGAAAAAACTGCGTTTGTTTAACAAAATACAAATTTAAAGCGCGGTGGTATGACATGTCATACCACCTCATAAATAAGGCATGTAAATTTTTCCGTACTTGGTACGGCGGTAGTATCTATAAGATTCTTTTTTCTTCTGAAAAAAGTTGCTATTGTGCACTTTCTTTTTCCGCTCCGTTTTGCTTCGTTCGCGGTAACTCTTGTAAGTGCTTTCTTTGGTGATTTTCTTTATACTACTTATGGTTTGCCGAGAAATTTGGAGTTCTCTTGAAATTTGTCGGAATCCCTTTCCTGAATCTATAAACCCTACTACTGCAGCGCGTATGACTATGTTACGGCGTTCATTGGAGGTAATCAGCAGATCCAAAAGTTTTTTGGATTTCACTATCTTTTTCCAACACGCTCCTTCCCATTCTTTGTGTGATAGAAAAAGGTTTCTTGCTGGCAATAACAGCAATATATTTTTGATCATAAAATAATTATAACACAGGTGGTATGACATGTCATACCACCTGTGTTATAAAACAAGGAGCATTCCTGTCTAACCGCATGACGGCCATTTAGAAATAAAACAATTGCTGGATAGTGTTTTTTGTGTTTAAATGGTGTTTATGGAAACTACAATCAATAAAATCATTCTTGAAGTTCGCGCTGGAACTGGAGGCGATGAGGCCTCGCTTTTTGCGGGTGATTTAGTTCGTATGTATCAAAGATATTCTGAAAAACAAGGATGGAAATTTCTTGTTTTAGACTCAAGTGTAAATGGAGCGCATGGTTATAAAACTCTTGTTGCGGAGATAAACGGTTTAGGAGCTTATGACGCTTTAAAACAAGAATCGGGCGTGCATCGCGTACAACGCGTTCCATCTACGGAACGGCAAGGAAGAATTCATACATCAACGGCGTCAATTGCGGTTCTTCCAATTGTGGAAGCGAAAGTGGTTGATGTTAAGGAAGGAGATTTAGAGTTCACTTTTTCGCGGGCGGGAGGCCCTGGTGGGCAGAATGTCAATAAGGTTGAAACTGCTGTGCGAATTTTGCACAAGCCGACTGGAATTATTGTTTCTTGCAGGGAAGAACGATCCCAGCACGCTAACCGCGAAAAAGCTATGGAAGTGCTGCGGGCAAAACTTTTTGAAGCGCAAAAAGAACAGGCGGTCGGTTCGGTTTCCGAACTTCGCAAAGAGCAAATCGGTTCAGGCGATCGTTCTGAAAAAGTTAGGACATATAATTTCCCTCAAGATAGGATTACAGATCATCGCATCGGAAAAAAATGGGGAAATATAGAGAAAATTTTAGAAGGCAATTTTGAGGTAATTGCAAAGGCGTTCAAGGGATGAATTATGAATCATGAATTATGGAACAGAGAACTCTGAAACCCATTATTCATAATTCGTAATCCATGATTCAATTTTTCCTTATGTTCCTCCCTTCAAAATATTAATATCGTTTTCAAATTTATTTGCGCGTGTAACCACAGGTTCTCCATACCAAAAACGGTATGTATACCAGCTTGCGCCTGAATAATATTTTGCAGCGGCACAACGCTCAACTAAAAGTTGTTTTGGAAGCGTATTTTTATTTGTTTCTCCATATTGCTGACAACTACTGGAATCCATCAGATCTTTAATGTAAATTCCTGTTGCGGCAAATGCGTCTGAATTATTCCATGGCGATGGAGGATTATTACTAGTGACCTTCACAATTTTATTCTCATAGAGTTTCCATGTTGAAGGAATAAACTGCGCCGGTCCCATTGCTCCGCCATATGAGCCATGAGCGGAAATCGGGCACGAAACTGATGCCGCCATGGAATTTGGATCAATGCCGAGACGACCTAAGAGATCAAGGAAATATGGAATATCGCGTGTCGGATGCATCGCGGTTTTATAACTGCATCGCCCGACGTTTTTTCCAAGAAGCGATTCGCGGTCAAGGATTGCGAGAATAAGTGCGGCGCGTACTCCGGTCGCGCTCTCTGCAAGTTTTGCATAGTCGTACGCTTTTTCAAAAGTTAACTCGCCTCCACCAAGAAGTTCAAATATCCTGCTCCTGATTTGCGCAGTGGTTTCCTGCGTCTGCTTAAGCAGTTTTTGATATTCCGATTCTTTTCCTTTTGTAATAGTGAGAATTTTTGTCTTCTCTTTTTGCGTCGTTTCAACTTTCTTTTGTTGCGAGAGCTGTACAAGCCGCATATTTTCAACTTGCTCCCGTTCATTATTCAACTCTTCCTTCTGTTCGAGGAGCTGTCCACGCAACTTAATAATGTCATCAAGTGTGATTTTCACGTTTTGTTGGATAAGAATAATGTCCGTAATATTTCCAAAAAAATCGGAGAGTTTATAATTTGCCATAAGAATCGTTAGAAGGTTTTCCTGGTCAGCCTCATTTAATGTTTGGAGTGTTTTTGCTATTGCCGCAAGATTGCTGTCGATTTTATTCTCCGTACGGTTTATATTTTGCTGCGTCGTGGTAATTTCCTGATTGAGTTTTTCGAGGTTTAGAGTAACTGTTTTAATCTGGAGTTTGAGTTGGGAAATTTTCGTGTTGAGAGTTCCTATTTCGCCCTTGAGTGTTTTCCCCTGTTTTTGATAATCTTGAACGGTTTTTTCATATTCCAATTCCTGTTTCTGTAGTTCTTCAAGTTGCGCCTCAAGCGCCGCTCTTTGTTCTTGGGCGCTTCCAGGATTATGCGCGCTTTGCGCGTAAGCAGTTCCAAGCGCATTACAAAACGCAAATATAAGAAAAATCGCGAGTGTGCTTGCAATAAAAATTTTTTTCGGCGCGCGAAGCATACATTCAGTATACAAATTTTCTCCATTATAAACAAAAACCCCCACTTAAGGCGAAGGTTTGAATATCTTTTAAATTATTTTGTCGGTTTCTTTTCTTTTCCTGTTTCAGCGGACGGCGCTTTTTCTTGCTTAACATCAACCCCGCCTTCAGTGGTTGCCGTTGATTCGGTTGTGACGGCTACAGGCGCAGGAGCGACAACTTCCTCCTTGGCTTTTTCCTGAACTATAACAACAACTGTGTCGGAAGGCGTGAGAATTTTGATCCCGTTAATTTCAGGAATATCTTTTACTGAAATCCCGTCTCCCGGGTTTTCCAATTTAGAAATATCAATGGCAAATTCATGGGGGATTTTGTCTGGCAATGACTCAACTGATATTTCATTATGAACCTTAATAATGACAAATCCTGATTTCGTAGCAAGCGCCTCGCCCTTAAGTACGACGGGAACTTGCGCGGTGATTTTCTCATCCATTCGTATCTGGCGAAGATCAACAGAGATAACTTGGTCGGAGATTTGATTATGTTCTACATTTGCGATAAGTACTGGAACTTTTTCGTTTTTATCTATTGTAACGGCTATAACGGTATTTTCCCCCGAATCACGATACACTCTTACAAAATCTTTTTTATTGACACTAATATGGCGATTTGGAACATTGTGGCCATAAAGCTCTCCGGGTATGAGGCCTTCCTTGCGGATGTTTTTGACTTTTTTTCCGAGAACTGTTCTCGAATTGACGGCAAGTTCCATAAATAAATTTTAGAATCGCTATTTGTTTTTCTTAACCCTTGGCTTTTTAACACTAGTTTTTATAACGGCTTTTTCTTTTCGCGCCTTGAAACGCTCAATGCGTCCCGCGGTATCAATAAGAGTTTGTTTTCCGGTATAAAACGGATGGCAATTGCCACAAATTTCCACGTCCATGTGTTCCATGGTTGAGCCTATTACATGTTTTGCTCCGCAAACACACTTCACGGTTGCGTTCTTGTGGTATGCTGGATGAATATCTTTTTTCATTGTTTCAATATGATATATAGAGAGCCTAAAATAGTCAATACGACGGCATTTGACCCCGTTAAAAGTAAGCCGCCTCATGGCGGCTGTAGTCGTGCTTTCAGTAAGGCGACTTCTAACGGGGTTGACATTCGCTAAGTCATGCATATAATTGACTGCACTGCTCCTTGAATTGGAGCGTGTTCGTTGAAAATGAAAGCACCAGAATAATTTAGTTTAGAATTTTTTTAGTTGTCCCAATGTATATTCGAGTAGTTTCGAACGTACAAATTGCATGCATTTCTTTCCTTATCCGCCAGTCGGCGGATTCTGATAGACGCGGCGATTTGCGTGTTCGCGATTACTCATTTTTTGAGGATTTGATCCTGGTCCAGGATGAACGCTGGCGGCGTGGATAAGGCATGCAAGTCGAACGATCCCTCCCCAGTTTCGCAAGAAACTGGGGAGGGATAGTGGCGAACGAGTTAGTAACGCCCTGGTACGTACCTCGAAGTCGGGCATAACTCCGCGAAAGCGGAGCTAATTCCCGATAGTTCCAGCACCAAATTTTGTTCTTTAGATTTGAGACCTCGCAACATCGATAGGCTCCTGGGTGTTGTGCGTTGCGGCAGAAGGAAGAGGGAAACCTCTTGGTGGAGCAAAGATATTACCCCTTGGCCGAGATGATTCGGGGGCCTTCTGCCTATTTTTCTTTAGAGGACAGGATTTGGTGCTGGATAAAGTCGCGAGACGCTTCGAGATCGGCCTAGGTCCTATCAGCTAGTTGGTGAGGTAAAAGCTCACCAAGGCTATGACGGGTAGGGGGGGTGAGAGCCTGTTCCCCAACGAGGAAACTGAGACACGGTTCCTACACCTACGGGTGGCAGCAGTCGAGAATATTCGACAATGGGCGAAAGCCTGATCGAGCGACGCCGCGTGCAGGATGAAGGCCTTAGGGTTGTAAACTGCTTTTCTATGGGAGGAAGGTGCATCTCACTAAGGTTCGATGCAGTAATAGTAACTGATAATTTGCATTTTTTCTGTTAATTACAAATTACCAATTACCGAGCACCGAATTTTAGTGAGGTGCATTTGACGGTACTGTAGGAATAAGTAGCGGCAAACTTCGTGCCAGCAGCAGCGGTAATACGAAGGCTACAAGCGTTATCCGGATT
>ERZ1292629.2924-Hain-H43-01um-R1-2924-length-13749-cov-28_pt1 | contig 13749 bp, 14 predicted proteins | sample MGYA00564399_ERZ1292629 | MGnify/ENA primary metagenome ERZ1292629 (study PRJEB36523, sample SAMEA6512636) | groundwater metagenome | collected 2019-01-08 | study: AquaDiva: Metagenomics assemblies of 32 groundwater samples
TCTTTGGTTTCAATATCAGCTTCCTCAACTTTTTCAGACTGATGGAAAGAATATTCTGTCACTCGGCCAGTAATTAAATTTTTTAACTTAGTGGCGTTAACTGGCTTTCTTTGCTGTTTTCTAAAAACATGGCTGGCGATAACCTCCCATGGCTCGTTATCAAAGATGATCACTTTTCCAAGTGTTATTTCATTATATTCCAACACAATATAAAAGAGGGTATCACACTTCTTTTATTCTTCCAAATTTTCTTTTTCTTCAGATCCTTCTTTTACTGGCACAATCGAGCCGGCGTTTTCTATGAGTTTTTTGCGGATGAGTTTTAAGATTTCCTCGGCTATTTTTTTGTTTGCTTTATCTTTCAAAAATTGGCGAGTGGCGTCGTAGCCGCGGCCTAAGGTAATTTCACCGCCCTCCTTCGCTGAAGCTCCGGCGGGCAAGTATTTATAAGAATTACCGGATTTTTGGACTATGCCCATCTTTTCTCCGAGGGCGATTATTTCTCCTTCGCGGGAAATTCCTTCGTTATACATCAGATCAAACTCGGTTTGTTTGAAAGGAGCAGCCACTTTATTTTTAACAACTTTAACGCGAACGCGGCCGCCCATTATCTCATCACCTTTTTTTATTTGGGCGATCCTTCGGATATCAAGCCGAACGCTGGTGTAAAATTTAAGCGCCTTGCCTCCCGGCGTGGTTTCAGGATTGCCGAACATCACGCCAATTTGCATTCTTATCTGATTTATAAAAATAACAACTGTTTTTGATTTGGCCACAATGGCGGTCAGTTTGCGAAGAGCTTGAGACATAAGGCGTGCCTGTTTGCCGACGTGGTACGCGCCCATGTCGCCTTCAATTTCGTCTTTGGGTGTCAGTGCGGCAACTGAGTCAATAACAATGACATCTATTTTGCCAGAACGAACCAAAGAATCCACTATATCAAGCGCTTGCTCGCCGTTGTCCGGCTGGGAAATAAGAAGCTGGTCTATTTTTACTCCCAATCTTTGGGAATACTCCGGATCCATGGCATGCTCCGCGTCTATAAAGGCGCAAATGCCGTTTAATTTTTGGGCTTCGGCTATAATATGCAGAGCCAAAGTGGTTTTGCCTGAAGATTCCGGCCCGAATATTTCTATAATTCTGCCCCTCGGCACTCCGCCGACACCCAAAGCGGCATCCAGCCCGATGGAGCCGGTGGGGATGGTATTGACATCTACGCGGGGTTTTTCGCCCAACATCATTATTGAATCATCCCCGAATTTTATTTTTATCTCTCTGATAGCATCTTGCACCCGAGAGTCACCACCCTTTTCAATAATTTCTTTTTTTGTTTTTTCTTTCTTTTTCATATTTTAAATTTCTTTAGTTGTAGTGCTTTGCTTATAATATATTTTAATCGTTTTTCGGGTCTCTTTTTTGAAGCGGTCTCTGGCTTTGATTTCTATTATATTAGACCCCGGGGAAAGCAGCAATTTTTCTTCAAATAATCCTTCCATATCAACAAATATGGATTTTTCGTTGACGCTTATAAATGTGATATTTCTAGCTTTGCCCTTTAGAGTAAGAACATTCTCTTCCGTTTCCATGTCTTTGGCGGGGCTAAATATTTCTATGGTTGGTCCCATTATCAAATTTCTAGCATTGAATATCCCATAAGAGACAAGCAGCAAGACGGAAAGAATGATTACAAAAAGTCTCACATTAAACCCACTTTCAAATTTATACTGGTTCATTTTCTGGTTCTTGATTTTGGTCGGTTATAAATCCTCCCTCCGGTTTTATGAGAACATCTCTTGGTTTGGCTCCGTCACCCTGGCCGATAACCCCGTTTTCCTCCAAAATATCCATCAGTCTGGCGGCTCTGGCATAACCGATGCGCAGCTTTCTCTGCAAATATGAAGTGGAAGCCTTGCCGGCTCGTATAACTGTCTCTCTGGCTTCTTCATATAAATCGTCGTCCGATTCATCGCTTTTGTTGAGTGACTCAAAGACAATGTTTTTTGATTTATCGGCTTCCATATCTATATCGCTTGGAATCTCGTCCTCCGCGTTTTTTACCAAATATTCTACCACTTTTTTAACCTCCGTTTCTGATATAAAAGGGGACTGGAGCCGAATTGGCTTAGACATTTCTCCGGAGATGTAAAGCATATCTCCCGCTCCCAATAGTTTCTCGGCTCCAGCGGAGTCAATGATAGTTCTGGAATCAAATTGAGAAGCCACTTGCAGGGCGATGCGAGCCGGAATGTTTGCTTTAATCAGTCCGGTGATGACATTGACGCTTGGTCTTTGGGTTGAAAGTATCAGGTGAATGCCCACTGCTCGGCTCATTTGGGCTAAACGGATTATGGCTGATTCAAGTTCTCTCGGGTAGGCCTGCATCATATCTGCCAGTTCGTCCACCACTATTATGATGTAGGGCATAATGTCCGGCGAGGAAATATTTTTGTGATAAGACTCTATATCTCTTACTTTATTTGCCTCCAAAATATCATATCGGCGGTCCATTTCTTTTGAAGCCCATTTCAAAGACATAATAACTTTTTTGGCATCCGTAATGACCGGAGTTAAAAGATGGGGAATTTTATTGTATTGGGTGAGTTCAACTCTTTTTGGGTCTATCATTATAAATTTCAGATCTTCCGGTGAATTGCGGAATAATAGGGAATTAATGATGGTGTGTATGATAACGGATTTGCCGCTGCCGGTAGCTCCGGCGATCAGCAGATGTGGCATCTTGCCTAAATTGGCAAAAATAGCAGAACCTGATATGCCTTTGCCTAAAGCGACCAGCAAAGATTTTTCGGAATCCATGTATTCATTTTGCGACAGCAGAGATCCCAGCCCCACCATGGTTTTTATGGCATTTGGTATTTCAATGCCGACCAAAGACTTGCCTGGAATAGGCGCTTCTATTCGCACCGGATGGGCGGCCAAAGCCAGTTCCAAATTATTTTGCAGCCCCAAAATTCGGGAAAGCTTGACTCCCTCAGCTGGCTTCAAAGCGTATCTGGTTACTGATGGGCCGATGGAAATTTCATCCATCTCAACAATGATGCCAAAATTTTGCAGAGTCCTTTTTATAATATTTGAATTTGCTTTGATGTCTCCAACTTCTGGTCGGCCCCTATCTCTCTCCAGTAAAGAAAGCGGGGGAGGAGTATAGGGCTTGGACGAAGCATTATTTTTATTAATTCCAAAATCGCCGCCATCTTCCGTTTGAGACTGATTTCTTTTGTTTGGAATTGGCGCAGTTTGGAGAACCGCTTTATCCTGGTAGCTGTCTTTGGTTGGTTCATTGCTGTCTAATATTTTTACCTCTTTTTCCGTTTCTTTATTTTCTTTTTCTCTCCTAAATATATTTAATACTGAAGAAATATTTATGGCGGCATCAAATATAATAAGGATACTGATGATGACCAGCGCCCCCAAAATAACAGCAGTGGCATAAACATCAAATAATCTTACTAAGGGTCTATGAAGAATTTCTCCAACAAAACCACCTTTGTTTAAAAAAGTTAAATCAAAGAGAGCCAAAGAAGAGAGGAAAAAAAGTCCGGCCCCAATGGCGCGAGTCACTCCGAAGGAATGTTTAATTGATTTGGCAAAAGAAATTGAAAGGAGAATAGACAATAGCGGTATTAAGAAATATCCTAATCCGAACAAAACTTTTAGGATACCATATATTTTGTCTCCTACGCCCCCAGCCATTTTCAGGGGCGCTAAGATAAAAATAATAAACAAAACAAAAAAGGACACAGCAAATATCCAAGAAACAGTTTCATCTTTTAATTTTCTTAATCCAAACTCCGCATCTTTGTTTTTTCTTGCCATATATAAATAATAGCATAAATTTTTTTAAAAATTTGGCTTTCACTTGACTTAGTATAAAAGACAGAATATTCTTACTCATAAAGCCATATAAGCCATTACTTGACTTTTTTAGTCTGATAATATATATTATAAAAGACATTTAAAATATATAAGACAAAGTAAGTCCTAAATAAATATGTCTTATATTATCAAATATGAATGAAATAATACAAAAAAATGATGAATTTATGAATATATACAGCAAATCTTACAGATTAGCGGCAGCGGTATTTATAGTCTTAAATATAATGGACAAGGATGAGGAGTTAAAGACAAAAATAAAAAAATTGTCCTTAGAACTTGTTTCTATGTCTGTTAATCTAAAAGATATTAATTTTTTAGATGTCAAAAAATTGATAACAAATATTGAGAAAAATTCTTTGGAGCTTATGTCTATGTTAGATATTGCCTGTGTTTCCGGTTTAGTTTCTAAAATGAACGGCAATATCCTTAGGGAAGAATTTCAATCTTTTATTTTAGAGCTTGGCAAATTTGATGAAAGATTTGAAAATAGTAAAAATGTTTCTGTTAAGGGCATATTTGGAGAATCTTCAGTTCCAAATATTGGTAATAATTTGGAAAAAATAAATGTTATGAATGGCATTATAACTGATAATATTTATAAAAATGAACAAAAAAATATCACAGGGAATGGAGTAAAAAATGGTAACGGACACAAAAGAAAAGATTTGAGAAAAAACACCATCCTAGATTTTATTAAAGGACATAATGATGTAAGTATAAAGGACATAGTGCCAAATACAACCGGTTGCAGTGAGAAAACTATTCAAAGAGAGCTTATATCACTTATAAACGAAGGAAAGATAAAGAAAATGGGGGATAGAAGATGGAGCCGGTATTCTATTGTATAGGATTGGTTTCCCTTGCCTTCATTTAACAGATATGCAATACTTAGCCCCAACACCTTATCCACATGTTTGCTTTTGCAAACATCGGATTAAGGCGGTAAAATTCCTTTATTGCTAAATCTGTGGTTTCTTGTCGATAAAGAAACTATGGGGTTAGTTTAAATTTATTATTTATTAGTTAATGATTATTAGTCTCGTTTGACGCTTCATAAAAAATTTAAAATAAAAATGAAGTTTCGGACGAATTCAAATTTATGAAATTAAAATCAAAATTGTTCGCAAGTGCTGTAGCTTTCACGATGGTTTTGGGTTTGGTGGCAGTTCCTGTCTCCGCTCAAACCACTGCTGAACTTACAGCTCAATTAAACGCATTGTTTGTTCAGATTGCTCAGCTTCAGGCACAGATTGCCGGAGGCACAACCGGCGGATCGAGCGTGACCTTCACAGCCGACTTGACAGTTGGTTCAACAGGCGCGGAAGTTACCGCTCTGCAACAGTGGCTCGTCAGTAAGGGATTCCTTACCATGCCTGCCGGTGTTGCTATGGGTTACTTTGGCAACCTGACTAAGTCCGCCGTGGCCGCTTATCAGGCATCAGCTGGAATTTCTCCAGCCGTTGGCTATTTCGGTCCAATCACCAGAGCTAAAGTCAATGCTTTAGCAGTTGTTCCTGTAACTCCCGGAACTCCCGGAACTCCCGGAACACCAGTTGTTCCCGGAACAATAACCACTCCTGGCGCTGAAGGCACAATCACTGCTTCTGAATCAAGCTCTGGAGTTCTTTCTACTGTGTACGAAGGAGATAGTCAGGTTGCCGTCTTAGGTATCAAGTTGGAAGCCAAATCATCCGATATGGCTTTCCAGAGATTAAAGCTTGATATAGATGACACGGGTTCTGCCTTAAATGATGTAATGGTCTACAACAAACTCTTCAAGAAAGTATATGTGACCGATGAAAGCGGTAATGTTCTCGGTTCGTCCGACCTCAACTCTTCAACAGTTGTGAAAGATGGAACCGACTACTTCATCACTTTGGCCGGTTTCAGCCATGTCATTCCAAAGAACACATCCAAGATTGTCTTGGTCAAAGTTGATGTGTATCCGGCAATTGATTCAACCGACTTGGTTGCCGCCACTCACGCGCCTACACTTTCTGTAGCCGCAAGCGGCGTTAGGGCTGTAGATGGCGCAGGCATTGACCAGTATTCTGGCACCACTGCTATCGCCGCTACTCCGGTTGTTTCGGCCGACCTTACCGACTCTGCCACTTTGAGTATGTCTCTGAATTCAAGCACGCCTAAGAAAACAGATTCGGTTTGTACTTCTGGCGCAAGCGAGAATGAGTGCGACAAACTCTCTCTCCTGACCTTTGACTTAAAGGCGGAAAAAGACAGTGTCAAGATTACTGACATTAATATTGGTGTTGCTAAAGCTAACACCGCGGCTGCCGGAGCTACTGCTTCCACCACCCTTTACCTTTATGATGGTTCAACTCCGTTGGCTGCCGCTACCGTAGGATTGAGCATGGCAACATTCACCAGTTTTGACTACACCATCCCCAAGGATGTTACCAAAACGTTTACAGTCAAAGTTGATGTCAGAAACGCTAACGCAGTGAGGGCCGGCTTTACAGCCAGCGCCTCCTCAACTGGTATCACCGATGAAAATTCAAGGGGTGATTCAGTTACGGACTCTGGCACTGCCACAGGCAATGAGATTGGAGTTACAAATGTTGGTCCTGAATTTACTCTAGTATCTAAGAGCATTACCACCAACGGAGTGCCTCAAGACAATGTTTCTGGCACCGCCTCCATATCAACTTCCACCATGACAGCAACCTTTAATATAAAGGTTAGGGCCGTCGGAGCCGCGCTGGTCTTTGGTACTAGCCAAGCGACATCAACTACTGGCGCGTTTGTGTCAAGCACCACGGGCTTCACGGTATACAGAGATGGTTCAGCTGACGCAACGATTTCCAGCAATGCAACTTCAACCTCTATCGGCTTCCCGTCAACTTGCGCCCCTGGCACTTTGACCAACAGCTGTACATTGGCTGAAGGCGCTGAAATTACAGTTCCGATTTCCTTCCAGTTGCAAGGCCGCAAGACAGCGTCAACCGTGTTCACAGCAGGTCTGTACTCTGTCGGTATAGCTAGATTGCAATGGGTCTATGACAACGCGTCTGGAGGCACTTTCGGCACCACCTTTATGTCTGGTGAGACAGATTGGAGGACTTCTGAAGTAAGCTTCCCTTAAGTTAGTTTAGATAGAGTACTTGTGATGCTCGCAAAAACTCGCCCTTCACTGGGCGGTTTTTGTTTGCAAACTACAAATACAAGGGTAGCCCTTGTATAGTTGCCTGATTTTTATATCTTGATATGATACTTTATGTGAAATATTTTGATAAAACTTTCTTTAAATTTACCCTGGGGTTTCTGTGTATTATTTGCATCAGCTTGTTTGTAATGTATTTTGTTTCAAATTTTAGCGGTAATGGCAATGTCCAAACCGCCCAACCTGTTTCCGTGCCTTAATATGAAAAAACTTTTTCTAAAACTTTCATTCCCCACAATCTTATTTCTTGTTTTTCCCGCAGTTTCTTTTGCTCAAGTGGTGATAAATGAGATTGCCTGGATGGGTATGGCAGAATCAGCTAATGCAGAATGGATTGAACTTTATAACACAACATCAGAAAATATTGATTTGTCCGGATGGGGATTATATGAGGCGGGTGGCGGAACTCTGATAATTTCTCTGTCTAAAAATATTTCTGCTAGTGGATATTTTTTGATAGAAAGAACCACTCCTTCTGTCGCAGATCCTATCGTTGGTATTAATGATGTGTCAGGGAGTTTTGGTGGAAATGGACTCATTAATTTGCCGAGCGGTGAATTTTTGGTACTCAAAGATGCAAGTGGAAACATAATACAATCTTTGGATTTTTCGGGTGGTTGGCCGGCTGGTGATAATACAACTAAAGAGACAATGCAATGGACAGGATCAAATTGGATAGCTGCTTCGCCGACACCGGGTGCCGTAAATAATACCGTAAGCGACACCTCAAATTCTGGTGATTCTGATTCTTCTGGAGAAGTGTTGGGCGCTTCAAGCAGTTCTTCGTCATCAGGCACGTCATCTTCGGGAGGAAGCAGCACCACCAATGTTTCGTCGCCAAGTTCTCAGCTGGAAATTATTGCCGGGAGCGACCGGACAACTTCTCCTGGTAGCCCTATTTGGTTTCAAGCAACTATTAAAAAGAATACCACTTCCGCCAGTCCCGAACTAAACTGGTCTTTTGGCGACGGTAATGTTGGAGTTGGCCCATTGGTGAGCCATACATATAAATATCCGGGGGATTACGCGGTGGTTTTAAGCGCTCGGGCTGGGGACATTTTTTCGGTTAGCCGCCTTAAGGTAAAAGTATTACAATCGGACATTGCGGTTTCTGATGGGGGAGAGTATTTGGAAATTTCAAACAATGGCAATACAGAGACAAACCTTTTCAATTGGAAAGTGGAAAATAAGGGTAAAGGTTTTATATTCCAGCCTAATACTATAATCTTGCCGAAATCTTCAATAAAACTTGATAAAAGTCTTTTGACGATGAAAGGCTATGACAACAGTTTGGGAACTTGCCTCAAGAATTCTTTTGGGGAAGAAATTTTTGCCGTGGCTCCAGTAAAAGAAGTAGATTTAAATGAAGTATCAAAAAATATTGAAAATATCAAAAAAGAAGTTTTGGCCATACAAAATAAAATGCCGAGTGCAATAACAGATAAAGCAGAAATTAGAAATGAAATTACAGAAAAAACCGAAACTGCAACAAGTACAGAAAATATAATTTATCAAGTGCCAAAACCGGAAAGCCTTATCGCCAAGTTGACAAATTTTATAAAAAGAGTATTCTCCAACTAACGGCTTCGAAGACCATGGGCAAATTAAGTCCTGTGCAGGAGTTTTTACTCTTTCGGCCGTGAGGTCGATTTTTATTTGCCTAATAAATTTAAAACATGGCAATTACAAAAGAAAAGAAAAAGGAAATTATTGTTAATCTGAAAAAAGTGATTTCAGATTCCAAGTCAATAATTTTTGTAAATTTCCACAAATTGCTGGTTAAAGAGGCCTCGGAAATCAGGCGAGCCCTTAAAAAGGAAGATGTAAATTACTTGGTAGTTAAAAAGTCCTTGCTTGGCAAGGTCTTGGGCGAGGCCAACATAAAAGGCGGAACGCCAAAATTTGCCGGAGAACTTGCTTTGGTATTTGGCAATGATCAACTTTCGCCCGCTCGAGAAATATATGGATTTCAAAAAAAGCTGGATAATAAAGTTTCAATTGTTGGAGGCATTTTTGAAAATCAATTTAAGTCGCTTGAGGAGATAATGAATATTGCAACCATTCCGCCACTTAACGTTTTGCGCGGCATGTTTGTCAACATTATCAATTCTCCAATACAGAGATTTGCTGTGGCATTGGGGCAGATTGCGGAGAGGAAGAATTAAAATTAAAAACGACCTCACCCCCGACCCCTCTCCTTGCGAAGGAGAGGGGAGAAGGAAGAGGGTAATCAATTAAAACTATGTCAGACGAAGTAAAAACAGCCGCTTCCGATGAAAGCTCCAGCGAGCCAAAGGAAGAAACAAAAATTCCGGCAAAGTTTGCCAAAATTGTGGAAGAAGTTGAGCAAATGTCAGTTTTGGATTTAAACGAACTTGTAAAAGTTTTTGAGAAGAAGTTCGGTGTGAGTGCAACTGCTGTTGCCGCGGCGGGGCCCGCCGTTGCCGGAGGCTCTGGCGAGGCAAAGGAAGAAAAATCAACTTTTACGGTAGAATTAACTGATGCCGGCGCTCAAAAAATTGCGGTTATAAAAGCAGTCAAAGAAGTTTTGGCTCTTGGTTTGAAAGACGCCAAAGACAAAGTAGATGCCGCTCCGACCGTTCTTGCCGAAAACATGAAAAAAGAAGATGCCGAAGCTTTGAAAAAGAAAATAGAAGAAGCCGGCGGGAAAGTCACACTGAAATAACTCACCCGGACTCCGTCTCGACCTCTCTTATAGTTAAGAGAGGTAAATCAAAAAACTCCCATAAGGAGTTTTTTGATAATACACAGATATTATACGACCGTGTGTTATCGGTGTATGTTTGTTTTGTAAAAAAGAATTGCCCCGCTCGCGAATTTCTCGCGGCGAGGCTTTCTTTATTTTTGTACAAGGCCGTTTAAGTACCCAGCAATCAACTCTTGATTTACAGGTACATCCAAGCCACGAATAAAGCTAACGATTCGTAGCAAATCTTCCAAAAGTAGTTTTGCTGGTGCTATCTCCACGATCCAAGGAAGAATTAACATCAGATTGTAGTCACTCTTATCAGCTTTTGTCCTCTTTTGCTTCGTGAACGATTCGTTTAGTTCGTGTAGTAAGTCGGGACTTAGGGTGTGGGCCTTTGACCAGTCAGCAACCCTATTTTTGGGGATTCGTCTCATGCCAGTTTCGATTTGTTGCACAAGAGCACAATTGGTATAGCCGAGTTCTCTAGCTATGCCAATCAAACTCTTACTCGCCTGAAGACGAGCATCGCGTAGTGTTTTCCCGAGATTCATTTGAACAATCCTTTCTCTGTTCTCCATTAAAACATATTCCAAATTAAAAATCAACCTTTGGAAATAATGGAGAGATGGGATAGAATGCGGATACTACGATGGATATTTTAGAGAAATTATTTGGCAGCACTGCCAAGGTCAAGATTATAAAGCTTTTTCTGTTTAATCCGGATATGGCTTTTGACAATTCCCAGACGGCCGAAAGGGCTAAAGTTTCCAAGGGAGTAGCTAGAAAAGAAATAGATAATTTAGAAAAAATAGGTTTTTTGAAAACCAGGTTTTATACAAAAGAAATAAGAAGGCAGAAAAACAGGAGCATTGAGACCTTTCGCAAAAGGACAAATGGTTGGACATTGGACCCGAAATTTCCTTATATAGAAGAGATAAAGTCCTTTCTCTCAAACATAAATCCCTTTAAGCATAAAGATATTGTTGACAGAATATCCCGAGCCGGAAAAATTCAACTGCTTATTATTTCTGGCATTTTTATAAAAAATCCCGACAGCCGGGTGGATTTGCTGGTAGTGGGGGATAATTTAAAACAGGGCCAGATGGACAATATTATAGGAACTATTGAGTCCGAAATTGGCAAAGAAATCCGCTATGCCGCCTTTGAAACTTCTGAATTCAATTACCGCCACTCAATGTTTGATAAGCTTATTCGGGATATTTTAGATTATCCTCACGAAAAAATCATAAACAAGCTCAACCTCTGACTTGTCCCGCGAAGCTTTTAGCGAAGTGGGATTATCCACACCAGCTGTTGCTAATCGGTTCAAATGATATATATTTTATGTTGTAATTATAATTATCAGCTTGTTTTAATAATAATAAATATGACAATACAAAGTTGGAGCGATGTTTTATCTTTATCGTTCAAGAATCTTTGGCTTGGCGTGGTTGGTTTTGTGCCAAACGTGGTTATAGCCATTGTAATAGTTCTTTTGGGTTGGGGCATAGGCGTTCTGTTTGGCAGGGTGGTTGCCCAAGTTATAAAGGCTATAAAAGTTGACGAAGCTTTGCGCAAGGCAGGAGTGGAAAATTTTCTCAATAAAGGCGGCATAGAGCTGAATTCTGGCTCCTTTCTCGGAGGCTTGGTCCGCTGGTTTGTAATATTAGTTTTTCTTATTGGGGCTTTTGAAATACTAAAACTTTCTCAAGTAACGATATTTTTAAGAGATATCCTTAATTATTTACCCCAAGTTATTGTGGCGGTGCTGATTCTTATCGCTGCCGGTTTGGTGGCTGATGTCATGAAAAAATTAGTGCTTTCTTCCGCGATGACGGCAGGAATTTCTTCGGCGGATTTTTTGGCTACAGTTACTAAATGGGTGATATGGGTTTTTGCTATTCTGGTTGCCCTTTCCCAGCTTGGTATTGCCACCGGATTTGTGCAGACGATATTTACCGGTTTAGTGGTAGCTCTTTCTTTGGGTCTTGGTCTGGCTTTCGGTTTGGGAGGTCAAGAAGCGGCTGGCAGAATGATTGAAAGGATGAGCAAAGAAATATCGAGCAAAAAGTAAAATATAAAAACTGAATTTTAACAAAAACTCGCTATCAACAAGTGGCGAGTTTTTGTTATTTCTGTTATAATGATACAAATGGACACAATAACAATAAAAATTGATAAAGAAATTAAAAAAGTAGCCCAAAAACAAGCTCGCAGAGAGGGTGTTTCTCTTGCCAACTTTTTTGCTTCTAAGATCACTTCTTTTTTTACTTACGCAGTAAAATCAAGAGAGTATATTGAACCAAAAGAAGAGCTTAATGCCAAAACTCGCAAGTTGCTTGTTAAAGAAATGAAAGAGATAAGAGAAGGCAAAAATTTGTCTCCAATATTTAATAATACAGAAGATGCCGTCAATTATCTTAAGAATCTTTAAAAATGAAGATTGGATATAAAAAGAGATTTCAAAAAGAGTTCAAAAAACTTTCTCCAAAAATAAAAAACCAATTTTATACTCGGTTAGATATTTTTAAAAATAATAGATTTGATCAAATTCTAAATAATCATTCAGTAGACAAAGAATATTCTGGATGTAGGAGTATTAATTTGACTGGTGATTACAGAGCTATTTTTGAAGATTTTGGAGAAATTATAATTTTTCTTCATATCGGCACTCATTCTGAATTGTATAAAAAGTAAAAACCTAAAATCAAAAAAACCGGCATAAGTGGTTTTTTGATTTCTGTTTATTGTTCGATTACATATCTTCCATTTTCTATTAATTCATTAAATCTACCAGACATAACGAACCCAGCGGAATTTTCTCCTTCCTTTAAACCCACAAAGTCATATCTATCTTCGCCACCTTTTTTGAAATTTCAGTGATTTTATAAAGCTTATTATCTTCGGTATCCCGAATTATGCTACCAACTTTTATTTGTTTTTCGGCAGAATTTTCCATTCCCATAATATTTTTAATTATTTAATAATAACTTCATTGTAGTAGCGGGGGGGAATGTCAATTTGTTATCAACACTCTTTCCACATATTAAATAAAAGGGAATTTGACAGGTTTTGGAGGTTATGTATACTTGTAAATACATATGTTTTTGAAGTATTTAACTGCGAAGCGTAAGAGAGGGTAAAAAACCCTCTGGCTTGGTTTGAGCCCGCTTCCAAAAAGCGGTTTTTTTGTTTAAAAATGTATGCGCACTTTGACAATTTAATGCCACTCTAATTTTGATCCCATCGGGGTCTTTTCGGATTAGAAGTGGAACAAAAAGCCTTAGAGATTTAGTCTCATAAGGCAGGATGAAAAAAGTAAAGTAAGTAAAATGGTTTTTGAATTTCCTAATAGAAATTCAAGGGCGTATGGTGGATGCCTTGGCTAGAAATAGCGATGAAGGACGTGGCGTGGCGGCGATACGCTTCGGGGAGGTGCCTAGCAACCTTTGATCCGGAGATTTCCGAATGGGGAAACCCAACTTGCTTGCAAGTTATCCAGCACTAATTTTTGGAAAAATTAAACCCCTCAAGCTCTCGCTCAAGGGGTGGAAGGGTGGGCGTTGCAACAAAACATCTGCTCACTAGAGCTCAATGCACTGGGAAAACCCGATCTCACACAAGAATCCCCAGCTGTCAAAAGATGTTCTGTCACAGAACTGAATTTTCAGTTCTCAACCTTCCGATGGAAAGTATAGCAAATTACAAAAATTTTGTCAAGTACATTCTTGACTCCAAAAATTAGTGCTGGAAGCGCACCCTGGGAAGTAAAACATTTCAGTACCAGGAGGAAAATAGACTAATAAGTATTCCGTAAGTAGCGGCGAGCGAAAGCGGAGAAGCCCAAACCTGTTTTGATAGCAATATTGAAATGGGGGTTGTAAGGCGTGAGCTTCATGTTTATATGAAGAAAGTTAAAAAATTATTCGTTAGAAGAAGCTTCTGGAAAGAAGCGCCCCAGAGG